>JAAGKN010000451.1_pt1 | contig 93923 bp, 88 predicted proteins | sample 6206371 | NCBI WGS metagenome assembly JAAGKN01 (sample SAMN11533720, study PRJNA540317) | gut metagenome | isolation source: fecal pellets from male and female animal of same cohort | host: Peromyscus leucopus | place: USA:CA | collected 2017 | reverse complement strand
CATATTCATACGGAAACATCCGTCTCCCGCAATATTGATGCAGATTTTATCCGGTCTGCCCAGCTTTGCGCCGATGCAGGCGCCCAAACCATAACCCATGGTGCCCAAGCCGCCGGAGGAAAGGAAGGTTCTGGGCTCCGTATATTTATAAAACTGTGCCGCCCACATCTGATGCTGTCCTACATCCGTGGTAATTACCGCATCACCGCCTGTTAATCTATCGATTTCTTCCATAATATACGGGCAGGACAACAATGGTTCGTCATAGCTCAGCGGATATTTCTCTTTCAACTGTATGATATGCTGCATCCACTCTGCATGATTCTGCTGTTCCAACCGTTCGTTAATCTTCCCGAGCACTTCTTTCAGATCTCCAACTAACGAGACATCTGTCTTAATATTTTTGTTAATTTCTGCCGCGTCAATATCTATATGCAGTACCTTGGCATTCTCCGCAAATTTCTTCGGATTACCTACCACTCTGTCTGAAAATCTGGCCCCCATTGCAATCAGCAGATCACATTCACTAACCCCAAAATTGGACGCTTTTGTACCATGCATACCAATCATACCTGTGTAGCGGGAATCATGCCCGTCATATACTCCCTTGCCCATCAGTGTATCACAGACAGGGGTATCCATTTTTTCTGCAAATTCTCTTACTTCCTGATATGCACCGGAGATAACGGCACCACCGCCCACATAAATAAACGGCTTCTTTGCATTTCTAAGCAGTTTCAAAGCTGCCTGAAGTTCCTCCTCCGTATAACGGGAAAGTCTCTCGATCTCCTTCGGCTCCTTCGGTTCAAATTCACATGTATTGGAAGTCACATCCTTCGTGATATCCACCAGCACCGGTCCCGGTCTTCCGCTGCCTGCAATAGCAAAAGCCCGTCGCAGCGTCTCTGCTAAGATGTTAATATCCTTTACAATATAGTTATGCTTTGTGATCGGCATTGTGACGCCCGCAATATCCACTTCCTGAAAAGAATCCTTACCAAGCGAAGGAAGAACCACATTACATGTGATCGCAACCATCGGAACGGAATCCATATAGGCAGTGGCAATTCCCGTCACAAGATTGGTCGCGCCCGGTCCGCTTGTTGCAAGACACACACCCACCTTACCTGTCGCTCTGGCATATCCGTCCGCCGCATGTGCCGCTCCCTGTTCATGAGATGTCAAGATATGGTTTATTTCATTACTATGTTGATATAAAGCATCATATACATTGAGAATCGTCCCGCCCGGATAACCGAACACAGTATCAACTCCCTGTTCTTTCAGGCATTCTACAACGATCTCTGCACCTGTCAATAACATCATTTGCTCCTCCTGCTTATCTGATTAATTTTTCGGGATTTCTAAGACAGCTCCCCTGTTGCCGCTTGTGACCATCTCCCTGTATCTTGCCAGATATCCGCTTGTAACTTTCGGTTCTCTTGGCTGCCATTTTGCTCTTCTGGCTGCCATCTCTTCATCGGATACTTTCACATCCAGCTTCATATTCGGGATATCTATACTGATGATATCGCCTTCCTCCACCAATGCAATCGGTCCGCCGACCGCCGCCTCAGGAGACACATGTCCGATGGATGCGCCACGGGATGCACCGGAGAATCGACCATCGGTAATAAGTGCAACACTGGAACCAAGCCCCATACCCGCAATGGCTGAAGTCGGATTAAGCATTTCTCTCATGCCCGGACCACCCTTTGGTCCTTCATACCGGATAACGACCACATCTCCTTCCACGATTTTTCCGCCTTTGATGGCTTCAATCGCATCTTCCTCGCATTCAAACACTCTTGCCGGTCCTTCATGAACCATCATCTCTTCCACAACTGCAGAACGTTTTACCACGCTTCCATCAGGTGCAAGATTACCTTTTAACACGGCAAGACCGCCGGTTGCACTATATGGATTATCCACAGTCCTGATTACTTCCGGATTCTTATTGACCGCATCTTTAATATTTTCTCCAATCGTAACACCCGTTACCGTCATACAGTCTGTATGCAGAAGTCCGATATCCGCCAGTTCTTTCATAACTGCGTATACGCCGCCTGCCTCATTCAAATCTTCCATATAAGTAGGCCCTGCCGGCGCCAGATGGCACAGATTCGGTGTTTTCTCACTGATCTCATTTGCAAAGGAAATATCAAAATCAAACCCGATCTCATGAGCAATCGCCGGAAGATGCAGCATGGAGTTGGTAGAACATCCCAGTGCCATATCTACGGTCAAAGCATTCAAAATCGCATCTTTAGTCATGATATCCCGGGGACGTATATTCTTTTCTAACAGTTTCATCACTGCCATACCGGCATGTTTTGCCAGTTTAATTCTCTCGGAATAAACTGCCGGAATCGTACCGTTACCACGAAGCCCCATACCAAGCACTTCCGTCAAACAGTTCATGGAGTTAGCCGTATACATACCAGAGCAAGATCCGCATGTCGGACATGTTTTCTCCTCAAATTCTTTCAGTTCTTCATCGCTCATCATGCCCGCCGCATGAGAACCGACTGCCTCAAACATGGAAGAGAGACTTCTTTTCTGTCCGTGTACATGCCCCGCCAGCATAGGACCACCAGAAACAAATACAGTAGGTACATTAATGCGCGCCGCCGCCATAAGAAGTCCCGGCACATTTTTATCACAGTTGGGTACCATCACTAAAGCATCAAACTGATGCGCTAATGCCATACACTCTGTAGAATCTGCAATCAAGTCTCTGGTCACCAGAGAATACTTCATTCCGATATGTCCCATGGCAATACCGTCACATACCGCAATTGCCGGAAATACCACCGGTACGCCGCCTGCTTCAGCCACACCCAGCTTTACGGCATTGACAATCTTATCCAGATTCATATGTCCGGGTACGATCTCATTATAAGAGCTGACAATACCTACCATCGGTTTTGCCATCTCTTCTTCTGTAAATCCCAATGCATTAAATAAACTTCTGTGAGGCGCCTGCTGTACGCCAGCCTTCACGTTATCACTTCTCATAGTCATTCTCCTTATCTGTTTCTCTTCTATGTTTAATATTCTTAAACCTTCCTATTTCTGATTCGCATTTAATATTGAGTGTTATTTATTTGTATATAAAATAAATCTGTCATTTTCATAGATTGCATCCATGCTCTGTGTCACTCCAGCCGCTTCAAACTGTTCCGGCGTTAAATATAATTTCCAGTCATCACCGCTCCAGTCAGTAATATCCGTATCATAACGGAGTAAAAGATACTTATCCGCCAGAACGACCTCTGCCTCCTCCGGTTGTCTGGTTATATGTTCCTCGCCGATATCATATAAAAATAACAGTAGATATTCCTGGTCACAATCCGTCACTGCAATCTTTTCTGCCTGCATAATATCTATCTGATCATAGGCATCTTCTATTGCTGCTTCCCTGTCACTGTACTGCGCACGGTAAGACGGTGTAAACAACATAGCCACGCATATCACACATGCTATTAAATTTCCTGCCCAAACCATTCCGACTGCACAGTTCTTCTTAAGTCGCCTCGTAATTACCTGCCAAAGCCATGCTGCTGAGAGTGCCACAGTGACACCTGCAAAAGAAAATACCCGATAATACGGAAGTGAACATTGAATGATCAACATCAGCGGAATACATACGATACCGACTATCAGATAAATCTCCATAAACTGATCATAGACGGCACGCACTTTTGCATTATCTTCCGTTTTCTCTACTTCGGATACTCCTCTGCCATCTTTGCGTCTCATTCTTCGCACAATACTTACACTTGCACCGAACACACATACCACCAACAAAACTGCCAGCATAACGGCAGCGCCCACATAATACTCATTCAGCAGACCTCTCAGCCAGCCACCAAATCGTGCCATAAATTCTTTTCTGTCAACACTCTGGATATAAGGCGTTGACAGCATATAATTAAGACCTGTCAGCAGTGCCTGAATAGGCGCGTGCAGTATAATCGATACATGTCCCATGCCGTAATAGGCACTCCCCTCCGTCTTCATAAGAAGATTGGAGCCAATCGCCAGCCACACAATGCTGTATACGCCCGCCGTACAAACCGCACCCGCCAAAGACGTAAGAATCAGACGCACAAGCGTTCTGTACTGTTTATTTAATAGAAGCATAACGCCACCGGTCAGGCAGAGAGGTACTACAACATATACGCTGCTCGGTATCGTATAAAGCGCCACTACGAGACAAACACCAAATATCACATAATACCGTACTTTATTACTGCCTTTGGCTGTAATCTGAACCAATGAACAAATTGCAGTAAGACAACAGAAGGAAACGAGCGCATAACCCCGTCCCTGCACAGCAAGCTGATTGACTAACTTCATACCGGTATACAAAAAAACCGGTATCAGCGCCATATTACGATCAAAACACTTCCTGCCTATCCAAAAGAGTAAGATCAATCCGCCTATACTGCACAGATAAGATATCCCCCGCAGTGCAACAGCAGAATTTCCAAAGATACCGAGACACGCCGACAACGCTGAGTACCCCATATGATTATTAGGCACGGGCCAATGAATTGCCGCATAGAGCGGTCCTCTGCTGATAAAGTAATAGTATGTGTACAATTCATCATACCACGGTGTCAATGCAAACATCCGCCATCCGTAATAGACCGCAATGCCGATAAGGAACAGGATAAAAACAGTTGTCTCTCTATCAAGTTTCCGCCATTTACTTTTCTGTTCCATACAAATATCCTACATTATTCCATTCTTATTTAACTCGCTCTGCAAGCAGATCTCCCATCTGTCTGCATCCTACTTGTATACATCCATCCGACATAATATCTACTGTGCGGTATCCTTCCTTCAAAACCTGTCTGACCGCATTCTCTATCGCATCTGCTTCACGATCCAGATCAAAGCTGTATCTTAACATCATAGCCGCCGAAAGAATCGTCGCTATAGGATTCGCAATATCTTTTCCCGCGATATCCGGCGCAGAACCATGGCTGGGCTCATACAACCCGAATTTCGTATCATTCAAAGATGCCGACGCAAGCATTCCGATGGACCCTGTCACCATACTTGCCTCATCGGACAAAATATCTCCAAACATATTCTCTGTTAAGATCACATCAAACTGTGCCGGATCTTTCACCAACTGCATGGCACAGTTATCCACCAGCATATGCTCCAATGTGACTTCCGGATAATCTTTGCAACTTCATCCACCACACTGCGCCATAATCTGGAAGAATCAAGCACATTAGCCTTATCTACGCTGGTCACCTTTTTCCTTCTCTTCATGGCAATGTCAAATCCCTTGATTGCAATCCGACGAATCTCGTTTTCGTCGTATACCAGTGTATCAATTGCTTTTCTCAGACCGTTCTCTTCAATCGTTTTCTTCTCCCCGAAATAGAGCCCGCCGGTCAATTCTCTCATAATCATCATATCAAATCCTGCCGTCGCTATTTCCTCTTTCAGCGGGCAGGCACCTACCAATTCATCATATAATACAGCCGGTCTTAAATTAGCAAATAAATTCAATTCTTTTCTAATCGCAAGCAATCCCGCTTCCGGTCTTAAATTCGGAGCAAGCTTATACCAAGGAGAAGTTGTGGTGTCTCCGCCGATAGAACCCATTAATACCGCGTCTGCATTCTTAGCCGTAGCCACAGCCTCCTCAGTCAACGGGACTCCGTGCACATCTATCGATGCTCCGCCCATAAGAATATCCGTATAATTCATGGTATGTCCATACTTTTTCGCTACGACATCCAGTATTTTCTTAGCTTCTGCTACAATTTCCGGACCGATTCCATCACCCGGAATACATGTAATCTTTAAATCCATCTCTATAATTATGCTCCTTTCCCAGTCTGCAAGTTTGGGTCATCAGACACAAACCTGCGGTTGAAAGAATATAATTCTTTCAACCTTTTGTCGCAAAATACCACTTATTTATCATAGTCTATTATCGCATAAATTTCAAGCAGAGTTTGCCACGCAGGAAATTCTGGCACAAATTCCTGCGAAACAAAAAGGCAGACCATCTCTGATCCGCCTTCTCATAGCAATTATTCTGATATATCTGATTATAATACCGCTTAGTTAGCTGTGAAAGCCTTCTCTGCAAGAACATTATCATCAGGATCTGTGTAGCGCATGATTACTGTACAAGCGCCTTCCTCTTCAACTACCTCGTCAAACTGTTTAACCTGCTCTTTAAATGTGTCAGCCTGTGCATCCAATGCTGCATCAAGAGCCTCGCCAAGACCGTCAACGATCATAGAACTGTCCTCAATTTTGATGATTACTGTGAACTCATTGCCTTTTACTTCAAGGTCAGCGGACATGCCTTCCTCTGCGATACTTGCAAACATGCTGTCTAAAACAGACTTAACACTGGGATCATTGTAATAATCCTCCAATGTTGTGTACTCGCCTGTGGATGCAGATTCAACTTCATCTTCTGCTTCTTCAACTTCTGCCTCAGCATCCTCAACATCGTTCTCAGCTTCTTCCTCAACTTCAGGTTCTGCTTCTACCTCAGGTTCTGCCTCATCCTCAGTCTCCACTGTCTCTTCCACCTCAGTGGTATCTGTTGTCTTAGCATCATCTCCACCACATGCGGTAACAGATAATGTAAGTGCTGTGATTGCTGCACATGCAACTAATTTTAATGTCTTTCTTTTCATAACTTTTTCCTCCTTATACCCCTTCATAAAGTAAAATTGTTTTACACAATCGTGAAGTTTACACGATGTAATATATAATGTCAATATCATAATTTACATTTTGTATATATGAACAAAAAAACTTATTAAAAAAAATATTTTCTGTCCTTTATCACAACATTATTACCGTATATACCCATTTTCCTATTACATAAAAAACCGGGGTTAAACCCCCGGCTCTTTATATGATATAATTGCTCTTATTCCGTATCAGGCTTCTCAATCCGCGCGATTGCCGATTTCTGCATCGGAATACGACAGTTCTTGTTGCTGCCAAACTCAACGATGATAGTATCGTCCGTGATATCGATCACAATACCATAAAAGCCGCTTGTCGTAAGTACGACGTCACCGACACTCATATCTGCCAGCATTGCCGCCGTTCTCTTTTGCTCCTTCTTCTGAGGGCGAATCAGAAAAAAATAAAAGATTGCCACCATAATTATAAGGTAGGGAAGCATAAACATACCCATACCGCCAGCCGCTGCCTCATCTGCTGTTAATAAGATTCCCATATATTTTTCCTCCATATATTTACAGACATATACATCATCAGATCGTCTTTCATGTCATATATCTGTGCAGTCTACAGGATATCATACATAAAAATTATTAAGAAAACAAGCTTTTTCTGCTGAATTTTAGATTTTCTTAATGATTCTGCATACCATCCAGCTTTCTTTTCTTATATGCTGCAAACCCTCCTTCATCCAGCGCCTCTCTGATTTCTCGCATCATCGTATTATAGAAATAGAGATTGTGCAGGACACATAACCGCATTCCCAACATTTCCTTTGCCTTGAGCAGATGTCTGATATATGCCTTCGAATATCTCCTGCAAGCCGGACAGTCACATCCTTCCTCAATCGGTTTGTCGTCCAGTTCATACTTCGCGTTAAAGAGATTGATCTTTGCCGTGATTCGTATACAAATGGCCATGCCGTCCGTTTCTGGTCGGATACACGCAGTCAAAGAAATCCACTCCCCGCTCCACCGCTTCCAGATATATTCGCCGGTGTCCCGACTCCCATCAAATATGTAGGCTTATCCTGTGGCAGGTAAGGAACCGTCTCCTCAATGACATGATACATCTGTTCATGGCTTTCACCTACCGCTAGTCCGCCGAGCGCATATCCGTCACATTCAAACTCAGCTATTCTTTTTGCATGGTCGATTCTGATGTCGTCATAGACAGCTCCCTGATTAATGCCGAAAAGAAGCTGCTTCTTATTGATTGTATCCTCCATCCCGTTTAACCGAGCCATCTCCTTCTTACACCGCTCCAACCATCTGGTTGTGCGCGCCACGGAATTCTCAACATAACGCCTGTCTGCCACGCTGGACGGACATTCATCGAAAGCCATAGCAATGGTCGAGGCAAGATTAGACTGAATCTGCATACTTTCCTCCGGTCCCATGAAGATTTTCCTGCCGTCTATATGAGAATTAAAATAAACACCTTCCTCTTTGATCTTACGGAGACCCGCCAATGAAAAAACCTGAAATCCACCGGAATCGGTCAAGATCGGTTTATCCCACGACATAAACTTATGTAAACCGCCCAACTGCTTTATGACCCGATCTCCGGGACGCACATGCAGATGATATGTGTTCGATAATTCAACCTGTGTTCCTATCTGCTCCAAATCCTGCGTGGATACTGCCCCTTTAATAGCCGCTGCCGTCCCAACATTCATAAATACAGGCGTCTGGATGATACCGTGTACCGTCTCCAACTGCGCCCGTTTAGCTCTGCCCTCTGTTTTTAATATCTTGTACATCATCTCTCCTTAATTAATCGAAGTAAGCAGACTTGACCACTTTTCTTAAAGATACTTGTCCCAAAATTCTTCCAGACAGATATTCTCCTCATACATAATCTTGGCAGCTTCCCTGCCAACATAGCGAAAATGCCACGGCTCATACTCTATACTGGTAATATACTCTTTGTCGAGAGGATAACGTACCGTAAATCCGTATTCATAGCTGTGCTCGGCAAGCCATTTCCCTTCCGCCGTGTCCGCAAATTCCTGAAGCAAAGGCTGAAACGTATCACTGGTAATATCGATTGCCAGACCAATCTCATGCTCGCTGCAGCCCGGAACGGTAATCACCTGAGAAGTCTTTTTGTAGGCATCCATATAGGATAATCCCTGCCCCATGTAATATTTAATCCTCTTATTAAAATTATATTCCTGCCTGTCAGACGTTCTGTAAGGAGACTGAATTGCCAGATTTAAGCCGTCCTCCTTTGCTGCCTGCATCATAAGCAACAAATCGTCAATGATTCGCTCATCACATTGTATGTTATCTTTCGTCCTACCAAGGTTGAAATCATAATCGGTCGGTATGGGATGCTGTTTGTTGACAAGTACAAGCCTCCAGTCATTGGAATTAAACACATAATTTCCCTCTGTTTCCGCTGTGTCACTTCCTTCTTCCTGACTATCTTCGGACTGGTAATTCTCACCGTTCCCTATGATATCATCCAGCGTATATACATCCACATCCGTCATGTTCGCTTTCGGATTATATTCCAGATCAGCTCCCTCATCTTCCAACTCCAAGGATATCTCTTCCTCAGAACTCACTTCTGTTTCCACTGCCAGCACAATATCCGAGTCCTCCACGATCGCACTATATGCCTCTTGCGCCTTGATGAACCCTGTCTTCTCAGCAAAAACAGCAAAAGAAAAACTGCAGCTGCTCATAAAAAATATAATAACAAATGCTACACTTGCATAACGCTTGGTATTCGTCACAAAATGTCTGCAAATATGATATACTCCCAAAATGACAGAGAGCACTGCAAGACACGGATATCTCAACAGCTTATTTTTTTTTGCAATATGGGTAAATTTTAAAATTAATTTTTCCCGAAATGTCTTTTTCATTAAAGTCCTCTAAATTTTATTTCGCTTTCGCACTCACATTCTGTTTTAATTATGTATACCTGTCAATATAATAACATATAAAATTTATTTGTACACCTTTTTTTATGTAAATCAATATAATTTTTTTATATTTTTCGGATATTCGGATTTTCAAACCCATATCATCAATATGTGATTATACTCAAACTGACACATTAAAATATTTATTTCTTTTTAACGATGTGTTATACTTCCTATAGTTATACTAATATTGGCAAAATATTAAATGTAGATTATAGATATCGTGTGATATTTATCAAATGCAAGTTATCCTGCATTCATTTTTCAGTAAATTGCACACATATCTTGTAATTGAGTGTACATTTTTCAAAAAACCACTTGAAAGGAATACAAATATGGCAGGTTCATCTTTTGGAAACATTTTTCAGATCACAACATGGGGAGAATCCCATGGTGCAGCACTCGGCGTAGTCGTGGACGGTTGTCCCGCTGGTCTGACTTTAGACAGCGATAATATTCAGGCTTATTTGAATCGCCGTAAACCGGGTCAGAGCAAAATTGCCACCCCGCGTAAAGAGGATGATGCCGTAGAGATCCTCTCCGGTATTTTTGAAGGTCGCACTACCGGCACCCCTATTTCCATGGTTGTACGCAATACCTCCCAGCATTCCGCAGACTACAGCGAGATTGCAAACTGCTATCGACCCGGACATGCAGACTACACTTTTGACGCAAAATACGGTTTTAGAGACTACCGTGGAGGCGGACGTTCTTCCGGACGTGAGACTATTGGCCGCGTTGCTGCCGGTGCTATAGCGGCTAAACTCCTCAAAGAATTTGGTATAGAGTTAACTGCCTACACGAAGTCTATCGGACCAATCACCGCAGATATGGATAATTTTGACAAACACTCCATTCTGACAACCCCGACCTGTATGCCTGATGCAGTTGCATCCGTAAAAGCAGAAGCCTATCTTTCTGACTGTATGCGGAATTATGATTCTGCCGGCGGCGTGATCGAATGCATAATCGAAGGCGTTCCTGCCGGTCTGGGCGACCCAGTATTTGAAAAGCTTGATGCCACGCTCTCTAAGGCAGTCATGTCCATAGGCGCCGTCAAAGCCATTGAGATCGGCGATGGCACTGAGGTCACTACACGCCACGGCTCAGAAAATAACGATGGTTTCCGTATGCAGAGCGGTCAGGTCACAAAAACTTCTAACCATGCCGGCGGCATACTTGGCGGTATAAGCGATGGTGCACCGATCATACTCCGTGCCTATGTAAAACCTACTCCTTCAATCTTTTCTCCGCAAGAGACTGTCAACAAACAGGGCGAAAATATAGAACTTTGCATTAAGGGTCGACACGATCCGATTATCGTTCCACGGGCTGTAGTCGTAGTGGAATCTATGGCAGCCATCACTATAGCAGACGCATTGCTGATGAATGCAAGCGCAAGACTTGATAATTTAAAAAAGATATATGGCAGGTAATCCCTGTCATATATCTTTTTATCTTTTCTCTAATTAGTTAAATAACTGCTGATACAATATAATGTCTGACCGTTATAATCCACCCTTGACCAGCCATACTCTTCATTGATTCCTGTTCTTGTTACATATTCCCCGTTATGTAATACCGCAACTACTGTCGCATCCGGATTTGTAACACTCGGAAGCGCACGCAGATTTACTTCTATCTTTGCCGTTACCTGGTCACTACGGTCTGCAAATTTAGTCTTAAGTCCGTCCCCGCTCCCCGCTCCTTCCTGAACAGGTGCCTGATATCCTAAATCAGTTGTAAGGTAACTGGACACAGCGTAGACTGTCTGTTCATTATAGGTCAGCCTGGACCATCCGCTGTCGCTGACTCCTGTTCTCACAGCTGTCTCTCCGTTTTTCAACGTATAGACTATGGTACTATCCTCGCCCTGACTTGGAATGTTCCGTAGATTGGTAGAATCTTTGGCCGTCACATTCTCATTTACTTCCGTGAAATTCATTAACGCTTCTGCATCGGCATGAGCTTCCTCGGGAACCTCCTCATTCTGTGCCTCTGCCGTACCTTCATATCCGAAATATGCCACATTCACATCCACCGGTCTCCCGATTCCCGCCACGGTACCGCGATTCGTATACTGCCACATGGCATGTGTACCGCTATAAGATGATTTATTGGTCTGCGGATAAGGTACTGACGGATACTGTGACACCCATATCCTGTAAGTTCCTTCTATTCTTGTGGTGTCCCACTTCGCGTTTCCGGACAATTCTCCCATCGAGGCATAAAACATCGGGGTATAACCCCTGCTATATATTTCCTGCAAAAAAGCAATGGCAATATCCGTTCTCTGCGCGTTCGTCAGATTGTACTGTGCGCTGTCCGGCTTATCAAATCCTTCACAGTCATATGCTACCGGATATGTGATCTGATACCTCGAAATATAATCCGCAACCCAGTCAGCCTCCTCTTTCGCTTCTTCTACACTGGTTGCTGTCGAAAAGAAATATGCGCCTACTTTGATACCATTCTTCTGAGCTTCCTGCATATTGTACTTTGCATTAGTGTCCGCACATATTTCGCGGGAAGCATCAACCCGGTATCCTACCCTCACCATGGCAAAATCAATCCCCGATGCTGCTACCTGCGCCCAATCGATCGTTCCCTGATACCTCGCTACATCAATGCCGATCGTAACCTGATTTGTCTCCGCCACACTTCCCGAAGACAAAAGCTCCGTCACATCCACTTCTGTTCCTTGTTCCGTACTCATGTTAGAGTCCTGTGGGTCCTGTGATTCGGAATCCGTCCCTTCCTGCTCCGACGTTTCTGCCTCTTCCCCCTGTGCCGTCACTGCTTCATCGCCGGATATAAGATCGTCTTCTTTGATCTCATCATTCGGTTCCACATCATCCTCACCATCCGGTGTCTGTATCACAATATTTTCTGTCTGCAGCACAGGTTCTGACTCCGCCTTGTCAGAAATGCCGAAGAACACACTTTGAACAACGATATATAAAATAATCAGCACTGCGATTCCAAGTGCAGCCACCGCGGCTATGATAAGGATATTTTTCGGAAGTCTTACATTTTCTTCTTCATCAAATTCTTCATCAAATTCTTCCTCGTAATCCTCATAGTCGTCATAATCTTCTTCATCTTCCTCGTAGTCTTTCCGATTTCGTCGATCGTGCTTATATCTTTCGCCATCTTCGTAACCATCATCAAACTCTTCGTCAAGATCGAGAAGCTCATCATCCAAATCGCTCAATTTTCCCATATCTTCACCCATCCCAGAGCATTTCACGCTCCCCATCTAAAGCTCGTCATAACTTTCTTAGAAGTTATCAAGCAGTTCCAGATAGAAGTCATTATAATCCGTGCGTTTGTCTTTTGTAAAGTGAATCGCTGTTTTCGGGTGCTGATTCAAAATCCCCGTCAAAAGATACGGCACATCATACCCCCATACTACACCCGATTCTCTGAGAGGCACAATATGTTGCTCAACAAACTTTAAGATCGGATTGATTCTGTATTTCGGATTTTTCAAAAATCCAAGCAGCAGTTCACTAGGACAGTTGCCACATCCGCGCCCCATACCGCTCACCGTGGCATCCAAATAACTGACACCTTTGATGATTGCCTCTGTTGTATTCGCAAAAGCAAGCTGCTGGTTGTTATGGGCATGTATACCTACCTTTTTACCGTATTTATCCGCCACTTCCAAATATTTATCAGACAATCTCCTAACCTGCTCAGGATAAAGAGACCCGTAGCTGTCCACAAGATACACCGTGCCTACACTGCTCTGACAGAGAAGCTCCAGTGCTGCATCGATATCCACATCATTTGATTTGGAGATTGCCATGATATTGACTGTCGTCTCATATCCTTTTTTAGTACAATCCTCGATCATTTCGACAGCCGCCGGTATTGTATTGATATAAGTTGCAACACGTACTAAATCTACCGGACTATCTTTCTTATTCAGGATATCTTTCTTGAAATCGCATCGTCCCACATCCGCCATTACTGCGATCTTCATATCTGTTTTATTATCTCCCACAACCGCACGGATATCTTTGTCGTCACAGAATTTCCACTTGCCGAACTTGTTTACATCAAACAGTTCTTTGGATGCCTTGTAGCCGAATTCCATGTAGTCTACCCCTGCCTTGATATTTGCCTGATATAAATCCTTAACAAAATCATCTGTAAAAAAGAAATCATTTACCAGACCGCCGTCACGCAAAGTACAATCGATGACTCTAAGCTCCGGGGTGTATGACATAAGTGTTCTTTCTTTTGCTCTCTTTTCCATTGTACACATCCTCACTCTCTATTCTACAATAATTTTTCTGAAACTCTTCTTCCCTTTTTTGACAATAAACTCTTCCGCAGCAATCATCTCTTTCGTATAGGATGTCTTAACATCTGTCACTTTCTCACCTTTGACCGTAACACCGCCCTGTTCAACGGCACGACGTGCCTCAGAACGTGAAGCGGCAAGTCCCGATGCCACTAAAATACCCAATACATCTATATTTCCATCTGTAAACTGATCATCTGCCAATGACGCTGTCGGCATATTCTCTGAACTGCCACCGCCTGCAAAAAGCGCTTTAGCCGCCTCTTCGGCTTTCTTTGCTTCCTCTTCCCCGTGAACGAGATTTGTCAGCTCATAAGCCAGAATTTCTTTTGCCCTGTTTAACTGACTTCCTTCCCATTTGTCCATCTCGTCGATCTGCTCAAGCGGCAGGAATGTCAGCATACGCAGACACTTGAGCACATCCGCATCAGCCACATTTCTCCAGTACTGATAAAACTCAAAAGGAGTAGTCTTATTCGGATCAAGCCATACCGCTCCTTTCTGCGTCTTCCCCATCTTCTTACCTTCGGAGTTCAGCAGAAGCGTAATTGTCATTGCATATGCATCTTTTCCAAGCTTACGCCGAATCAAGTCTGTACCGCCCAGCATATTGCTCCACTGATCATCTCCGCCAAACTGCATATTGCAGCCGTATCTCTTATACAACTCCATGAAATCATAGCTCTGCATAATCATGTAGTTAAATTCCAGGAAACTTAATCCCTTTTCCATTCTCTGCTTATAGCATTCTGCTCTCAGCATGTTATTGACGCTGAAACACGCTCCGATATCACGAATAAACTCAACATAATTCAAGTTAAGCAGCCAGTCCGCATTGTTGACCATCAACGCCTTTCCCTCGGAAAAGTCAATAAAACGGCTCATCTGTTTCTTAAAGCATTCGCAGTTATGCTCGATGGTCTCCTTCGTCATCATGGAACGCATATCGCTTCTCCCGGAAGGATCGCCGATCATTGCCGTTCCGCCGCCAATCAGCGCAATCGGCTTATTCCCTGCCTCCTGCAGTCTCTTCATCAGACACAGCGCCATAAAATGTCCCACATGCAGGCTGTCCGCCGTCGGATCAAATCCGATATAAAAAACAGCCTTTCCCTCGTTGATCAGATCACGGATTTCATCGGCATCCGTCAATTGTGCAAGAAGTCCTCTTGCCTGAAGTTCTTCGTAAATTCCCATTGTTTTGTTTCCTTTCTTTTTAACTCTGCTTATCTGAATAAGCGCAAAAAACCTCGTCCTGTGCATATACACATAGGACGAGGTTACTCTCGTGGTACCACCTATTTTCACAGACAACTCACACTGCCTGTCTCAATGAGTACGATTCTGAGATACATTTCAAATAATGCCTCATCATGATACTCTCCTGCTATAACGTGCATTCCCCGTCGCGACTTACTAGGCTCATCCATTCCTCCGCGAAGCTCCAAGATGTATTCATAAAAAACTTCCCGCGCGCCTCTCATCAACCGGCTGCTTTCTGTGCGTTCCGTAATTTACTACTTGTTCTTATCAGCGCCATTCATTATAAATTATTTTGTAAAAACTGTTCATCTTTCTATAATCTATACGAACTGATTGATTTTGTCAACTACTAATTTCCATTTCATTCGATTTTATTCATTCGTTCTTACTATTGATCATCTCATTCAAAATTGCCTTGACCTGATGGAAATCAAACATTTCATAGGCAGACCGGAGCTTCTTTAGCTGTTCATTTATTTGCGTGCCAAAATTCTTAGTGGCAAGTTCCGGAACAAGCTTATCTGTTACTTTAAGATTCATCTTGTCCAGTTCCGACTTAAGATCTTGCAGCATTTCTGCCGTCATCTCCTGCACTTCCTGCTCATCCAGATTCTGTTCTGACTCTGCCTCGCTAAACTTACCAATATTCAGCAGATATGTTTTGACTTCTTCAAGAATCGCTCTGAACTTCTCCAAATAGCCGTTTAACTTCCTGTTGATCTGAGCCATGTCACCCGCTTTACCGGCAAATTCAAGTTCCTTAAAGAGCGCCGATACTTCCATGGCACCAATGCTCGCACTGGAACTCTTGATTCCGTGTACATCAGTGGTAAACAGTTGTATGTCCCCTGCTTCCAGAAGGTTCGGTAAAAGTTCCAAATACTTCACCCCTTCTGCATAATATGTATTCAGGATTGCCGCATAAGCATCCTGATTGAAGCCGATGTTCAAGAGTCCCTTCTCGGTGTTTAGACCGCTCTTCTCCTTCTGTTCACTTCCTCCAGTCAATAACTTATTCTTATCCGCTTTTTCTCCGGCATCTTTCGCCTTAGTATGCTCAATCAGTTCTTCCGGCAGAAACTCTAACAGACTTTTTTCCAGATATCGTCTCTTGATGGGCTTTGCAAGGTACTCTTGAAAACCGAATCCCAGAATTTCTTCTCTAACGTTCGCACCTGTCTGCGCAGTCAATGCCACAAAAGGTATCTCCTTGTAATAATGATCCTCTTTGGAACGTATGATCTTAAGAACCTCATCACCGCTTAAGTCCGGCATAATCATATCCATCAAAACAAGATCATAATTTTCCGTCTCCATTTTCTTAATACTATCTTCGCCGCAAGTTGCCACCGAGATATCAATACCATACTTGCTAAATATACCAGCAGCCACTTTCAGATTTACCGCATTATCATCCACCACGAGAATCTTAGCGTTCTTCGCCGTGAAAGGCTCTTCTCTGTTACTCTTCCTGTAATCCTCCTTATTCCATCTGTGGTTCAATACCGTTGAAATCGTAATACATGAAAACGGTCTGTGAATAAGGCGGCATTTGTCAAAATCACCGTAAACCGCATCATACCCTGTCAAAATATATGTATACTCTTCACATTGATATAGGGAAATGATATTGGAAAGATTCGCATAAACCTCCTCCGGTACAAAAATGAAATCAAAATGCCGGTCCTGAATCGCATGATCAAATCCGTAGTAATTACGAACATATGTCGGACGAATATCAAAGGGTTCCATCATTCTCTGCCACTTACCGGTACTGATATCATTATCTGCGTAAACAAGCACACTCGGTTTCTTTGTATCCTCCAGCTGTATCATCGGAGAAGCATCCGTTATCTTCTGGCGGAAAGTAAACGTCGTGGATAATCCGATTCCCTCAATACTCTCCACATTGATATCACCTTCCATCATGGATAACACTTCCTTACATATCGTAAACTTAAGACCAATTCCTTTAAGATTGCTGGACTGTCTGGAATCATATATATCATACATACCAAAAAGCGATTGGACATCGATCTTGGACAATCCTTTTCCCGTATCCGCAACCATACAGTGAAAGGTAGCTATTCCTTTGTCAGCATCTTTTTCGCATCTCACTTCCAGAAGAATCCTGCCGCTTGCCGTAAAATCAATAGAAATAAAAAGAAGATAGAGAAATATCTGACGTATCATAACGCTGTCTCCAAACAGCTGCTTCGGTATATTTCCGTCTATATCCATATCCAGATCAAGTTTCTTTTTCTGCAAATCTTCCGAGATTGTCCGCACGATCCCTTTTACAAGCTTCTCAAAACTATATTCTTCTTCATCCAAATGCATCTCACCAGCATCGATTTTGGCATATGTAAGCACATCATCAATAATGGCAAGCAGATCATAGGCAGCGCTTCTTATCGTGTTGACCGCACTTTTCGTCTCATCATCTTTCTCTCCTTTTAACATGATCTCCGACAGATTGATGATAGAATTCATGGGCGTTCTGATCTCATAAGACATATTCGCCAAAAACTGCCTCTTGGCAGCGCCGGCACGTTCAATCTTACGACTGCTTCGTTTAATCTTTTGCTGTTGGTACAGATAAAATTTTTCCTGAATATAAATCAACATGATAATAAAGAATATCGTGCCTATAAAGCTGATCGCCAAATCAGAAAAATGAAAAATTTGGTTTACATAATACTCTTCACCCGTCTGCGGAAAAAAGGCATTACTGTACAGATAACAGCATGCAAAAGTAAACATGATCAGAACAAATACAAACATCAAGCCTTCAAAAACGGAGTATACTATGATCATACTTGCCACAAACCACATGACTGCCACACAATACGCAACATTTCCCAGCCTAAGAATCATAGGGATCGTTATACCATCCAATATAATTAAAGTGAGAACTGCTGTCAGATTATGTTTCCTATACCGCAAATTCAAGTACAAAAGCAGACTGCACCCTATAACAGTGATAAACATAGGAGCTGCCAGCTTTTCTATCGTCCCTGCTACCATAACGATCGGCAGTATAATAATTCCCTCAGTGATAACCATCGCAAGAAAGAGATTTAAGTTAAACTCTGTAAGCCCCATGCTGCTTAGTTTTTTACTCAATATCCGATTCAGCCTGCATTTCATAATTCTCAGCCTCTTCCCCTTTATTTGCGGTATAAATGATTTTATCTTTCGGAAGGTACTCTCTCAATATTTTCTCAAACTTATCCCTCTCTATCGGCTTTGAAAGGTACTCATCAAATCCGGCCTCCAGAAACATTTCTCTGGCGCCGCTGACTGCATTCGCCGTAAGCGCTACGATAGGTATCTTGTCCAGTCCGTGAACCCCAAGCGCTCTGATATTTTTTAATGTATCGATACCGTCCATTTCCGGCATCATATAATCGAGGAATATAAAATCGACACTCTCCTTCTGAAGCATTTTGAGGCATTCCTTACCGCTTGCAGCGACCAGCACCTGCGCTTGATAACGCTTCAAAAGGCTGGTAGCCACTTCCAAATTGACAACATTATCATCTACCACCATAATACGCGCACTCGGACATACAAATTCTCCCTTATAACCTATGCGCCGGATCGTACTGTTCTGTCTATCGTTAAGAAGCGCCTCCAGATTCAGACAGTTAACGGGTCTTGCAAAAGTTGTTTTGACAAGTGCATCATCATAGGCAAGTAAATCTGAACCGATAAGCACAACCGATTGAGGGTGCAATAACCTGCCTAGCCTGTCTTTCATATTACTATAATGTTCTGACGCAATCATAAGATGTGTATAGCTATTATCAACACACTCTGCAAAGAAAACCTCATCTGCAGATGCCTGACAAAACTCTACATTCATGTCACGCAGCGCCTTAGCAAGCACATCCTGGCGTCTGTTCGTACTTTCATAGAAAAGAACTTTTGCCCTTCCGTCAACTGGTTTATCAACCAATTTCGCTCCGGGTATATATTTTTGCGGAATTTCAAAACAATATCTTCTCTTTGTGCCTTCCTCTTCCATCCATAATTCACCGCCCATAAGCCGGATCATACGGTGTGGCAGCGGTATCAGTTCATCACATTCCGTCTCCTTTACAACGCTACGGTATGCTCTCTCCTTGTATGAGTGATGAAAAATCCCTTCGACGTACACTTCAACACGCAGACGTATTTGCTCTTCTCCGCTGTCCTCTTTATGAATATTCAGACATACCTCTCCGCTCTCCAATGATTTCATGATACCGTTCAAAACATTTAACATAATCTGACGTATCATTGTCTCATCCCCACATAGCTGTGCAGGAATATCGGAATCAATATCCACAAACAATTCTGTTTTTTGGTCCGCATAACGCACGGAAAGAACATTGATCAACTCATTGCAGATATCCCCTATATAATACGGCTTATCTGCAACGCTCAAATCGCTGTCATCCAATTTGGAAAAGTCCATTAATTCATTTGTAATAGATAAAAGCGCCTTGCTGGAATTGGCAATATGAAATGCATTTTCTTTGATGCGGTCATCCGTATCCAGATCAAGTAATAACTCAGAAATTCCCAAAATGGCATTGAGCGGCGTTCTGATCTCATGCGATACATTGACGAGGAACATATTTTTGGCATAGCTTAACTGCTCGGCTTCCTGCTCCATGGCTGCACTCTTCTTGATCTCCCTGCGCAGTATTCCGTTGCGGTAAGAAACCAATATTCCGCATACTGTGCCTGTGATAAACAATGCAACGATACTTCTGCCAAACAGAATAAGATTATACTCGGTAGTTCCCTCAAGCGCCGCTGCGGACACTGCCGACTGCTCAAGCATATACCGGATACAGACAAGATCTATGATTATATCTACAATAATAAACGCGACAGCCCATTTTTTCTTTAAAAGAATTAAAATAAACGCTGCTCCCGTAAGAAAATATACCGGAAAGTCATAAACAGCATACGGCACATAAAATGATGCCAGAGGTATCAGAATAAAATGCATCACAGCAAGATATCCAACCGAAATCCATTTAACTTGACCTGTCCTGCCCTCCGCATACATAGCTGCCAATGTAAGTATCATCCCAACAGCTAACAATAACGGCACTCTGATATTCATCCGCAAGAACAATGTAAAAAGCATAAGTAGAAAGCACTCTGACAGACTGAGCGCCATTGCCACATGAAACAGCAGTATTTCTGCCGGCAATTCTATATCCAAATATTTATCTAATTGCTGTTTTGCTGTCATACCGGAACCCCTTTATTTAACCGGCTACGTTCTTGATCTCACTCTCAACCGACAGGAAGATATCTACGATCTCCGGATCAAAATATGTAAATTTCATGAATTTAATTTTCATAATAGCTTCCTGATGGCTGAGTGCCTTGCCTCCCATCACAATATTACGCAGATTATCATAGGTATTGACAACAGATAGTGCTCTTGCCTCGACCGGAATATTCTTTCCATCTAATCTGTCCGGGTATCCTTTGCCATCCCATCTCTCATGATGACTGCGGCACATATTATGGGCGTAATTCATAAAATTATTTTCGCCGGCGCTAAGCTGTGTAACTTTGGAAAGCGTGTCTGCCCCCAGCGTAGTATGTGTCTTAACTGCTTCGCGCTCAAATTCACTTTCATTGCCCACCCTAGAATTATTTATGTACTGGTCAGCAATACAGAGTTTGCCAATATCATGAATCTGAGATGCAAAACATATGGTGATAGCATCATCCGCCGTCAGATTATACTTGCCGCTTCTGATCATCGCGCTGACAAGCACATCCATATATTTCTCTACACGCCTCGCATGGTCACCGCCGAAACCGTCTCTCTTCGTCAAAAGATCCACAAACATTGCCACGATCGAATACTGTAATTCCAGATTCTTTTTATTCTTGTCCTGAACAAGGTTATTCAGAGAACGATTCATATCCCCCAGCTTTCTCTGCTGTGACAAAAGCCGAATCTGAATGTCCACACGCTTCTTTAACAAGTTCGCCGTATATGGTTTTCTTATATAGTCCATGGCTCCCAGATTATAGCTTTCTAACTCCGTAGTGTCGTCGTCCTGCGCCGTTAGGAATATAATCGGAATGTTCACCAGTTTTGGAATGTTCTTCATCTCTGAGATAACCTGAAAACCATTTACGTTCGGCATGTCTACATCCAATAATACCAAATCGGGAAGTTCAGGCATGTCATTAAGACATTCCAATGCTGAAATACCGGAAGACACGGGAATCACCTCATATTCCTCCTCCAAAGTCTTCCTTGCCATGATCAGATTCGCCATATTATCATCTACAATCATTACTCGATACATAATCTACACCCCTTACTATTTATAATCTTGCAAAAGCCTCGCAGGCAACTTTGCTTGATTTTACCGATTTGTCATAAGTTTGATCATTGCCTGATTGAGTCCGTCCACTGTCAGTTTATACATCGGAATCATCCCTTTGATCGCCGTCTCCGCCTCTCTCCACGGTGCATGTCCCGGAGCCATCTTCGGGTTAAGCCAGACAATCTTCTTATAATGCCGCTTCATCAACATAAGCCATTCCATACCTGACAGACCTCCGTTAGGTCCCCTGTAGTTACCGGTTGTGGAATACAGTTCTTCCGGCGCCATCGCCGCATCTCCCACGATAATCACCTTATAGTCACTGTCCAGATTACGGAACATCCACTCCGTCTCGATCCAGTCCCCGTTCTCACACTCCGGTGTCTTATACAGATTGGAATAAATACAGTTATGAAAAAATAGGTCTTTACATCCTTATAATGATTGGATTTATACACTGAATGAAACAGTTCATTCAAAAGCTGTGTATAAGGAATCATAGTTCCGCCCGAATCCATGAGCAAAAGCAGTTTCACTGCATTCTTACGCGGCTTCTCCATCACGATCTGCAGACACCCGCCGTTATTACAAGTTGCGTCAACAGTGCCATTAATATCCAATTCCGTCTTCGGAATATCAAGCTTGGCGGAAAACTGGCGCAGTTTGCGAAGCGCCATCTGGAACTGTCTGTTATCCAATACCTTATCATTGCGAAAATCTCGGTATTTTCTGGCACCTATCACTTGAAAAGCAGACTGATATCCGGTCGTTCCGCCTACTCTGATTCCACCCATGTTGCCGCCCATATTACCGAAAGATGTCTTACCCATCGTTCCTATCCAATGGCTGCCACCGTTATGCTCTTCATTCTGATCTCTCAGTCTGTCCTTGAATTTGTTCTCAACATCATCTTTATCAATCGTGATGACCTCCTGATTCATTTCATGACGCATCTCTTCAAAAACATCCTGCATCTCTGGCTTATCAAGCCATTTCATCATATTCTTGCTTATCTCGTTCTCAGACTGGATACCCTTAAATACTTCGTCAAAAGCCATATCAAATTTGTCGTACTCAGTCTCGGACTTGACCAGTATCATGCGCGATACATAATAAAATTCTGTCAGACTGCTGTTGCATAATCCCTGCTGCAGTGCATCCTGCAATGTCAGCCACTCGCTTAAAGATACATCGAGTCCTTTATCTTTTAAGGTGTAAAAGAATTTACTGAACATAAAATGCCCTCTTAGAAATCTTTCTTGTTTTTGACGGTTTCTAAATCTTCATCCTTCTTCACAACTACGCCTATAAACGGAAGTTCCTCACGGAGTCTCTCCGTCGGAATGCCGCCAATCTGCAGTGCATTGATCCAATCGATCAGTTCTGACGTACTCGGTTTCTTGCGGATATCTTTCATGGAACGAATCCAGTAAAAAACTTCCATGGCATCCTTTAGCAGCTTATCCTCCACATCGGGATAATGAGTTCTGACGATCTCCTCCATCAGATTCTGATCCGGGAAATCAATATAATGGAAGATACATCTGCGCAGAAACGCATCCGGCAGTTCCTTCTCCGCATTGGAGGTAATGATCACGATCGGTCTGTGTTTCGCCTTGACTGTTCTCTTCGTCTCATGGATATAGAATTCCATCTGATCCAACTCCCAGAGAAGGTCATTAGGGAATTCCAGATCCGCCTTGTCAATCTCATCAATCAAAAGCATCACCTGCTCCTCGGACTCAAAAGCCTCTCCCAGTTTGCCCAGCTTGATATAATGGGCAATATCATCCACACCCTCCTCGCCAAACTGTCCGTCATACAAACGCTGTATCGTATCATACATATACAGACCGTCCTGCGCTTTCGTAGTGGACTTAATATTCCAGATAATCAGTTTCTTGCCCAGAGAATTCGCCACTGCCTGCGCAAGCATGGTCTTACCTGTTCCCGGCTCTCCTTTTACAAGAAGCGGCTTCTGCAAAGCAATTGCCACATTGACACTCGCAAGTAACTGCTGTGATGCCACATAGTCTGAGGTGCTGTTGAAACTCTTATTTTGTTCACTCATATTACTGGTCCTTTCCGGCGCTTTATTTGTGTTCTGAATTATTTCATTTCTTGCCTATCTTATAAATGTATGTTACGATATTTCAAGTGCAAAAGCAAGAATTTGTTGTAACAATCACGGGAGGATAAACACATGTCACAGAATCATAAGACACATCTTTCTCTGGAAGTATTTCCCCCAAAGAAAGACGAAGAATTTGATAACGTATATCAGCTTTTGAGAGAATTTGGCCGCTTAAATCCCGATTTTATCAGCTGTACCTACGGCGCAGGAGGTTCCAGAGCAGGCAAAACAATAGATATCACTTCTTTTATCCAGAAAGAATTGAAGATCGATGCAATCGCACATATTACCTGTGTAGGCTTCACCAGAGAAGATCTGGAAAAGAACTGCACCGCCCTGAAAGACGCTGGTGTAGGTCATGTCCTTGCTCTTAGGGGTGACAGACCACAAACCATGACCGATGAGCAATTTAATCAACGGGAATTCTATTATGCCGCTGATCTTGTACGATACCTAAAAGAGCACACAGATCTGTGCATATCCGGTGCCTGCTATCCCGAGAAACATTTTGAGTCACCCAGTTTTGAGGAAGACTTGTGTCACTTAAAAGAAAAGGTAGATGCGGGTGTGAGTTCCCTGATCTCACAAATGTTTTTTGATAATGAATACTTCTATCGTTTTTTGGATAAAGCCAGAGCTATGAATATCAACGTTCCAATCCATGCGGGCATCATGCCCATCACTACAGCAAAGCAGTTAGGAACGACCGTTTCGCTCTCCGGCTCTTCTGTTCCCAAAGAACTTGCCGATATTATTGCAACATACGGCGATGATAAGGAAGATATGCGTAAAGCTGGAATCGACTATGCAGTACGACAGATTCGCGATCTGAAAGAACATGGTGTGGACGGCATTCATATCTATTCGATGAATAAAATAAAAACTACCACGGAAATTTGCAGTATGATCTAAAAAACGAGCAAACTCACGCATGAACATAGGACTTTTCTATAACATAAAAACAGGGCAAATGCCCTGTTTTTATGTTATACGTTTTATTCATCCGTCCATGGAAGTAACGGATTCTCTATTTTTTTATCTCTAAGCATCAGATTCCTGACTGCCTCATCAGCCGGTTGCCCGTCAAATAGTATTGCGTTGACCTGCTCGATAATAGGAAGCTGTATATCGTATTTCCTCGCAAGCCCCATGGCTGCTTTAGCAGAATAAACGCCTTCCACCACCATCTTGACCTCATCCATTGCCTGTTCCATCGTATATCCCTGCCCAATCAGTATCCCGGCACGCCTGTTACGGGAATGCATGGAAGCACAGGTAACGATCAGATCTCCGATACCGGTCAGCCCGCAAAAGGTCTCGAGTTTGCCTCCCATAGCCACACCGAGTCTTCCTATCTCGGTAATACCTCTGGTGATAAGCGCTGCCTTCGTATTATCTCCGTAACCAAGCCCGTCGGCGATACCCGCCGCCAACGCCACCACATTCTTAAGCGCGGCACCCAGCTCTATTCCCAGCACATCGGGACTGATATATACCCTGAACACTTCGTTCATAAAAATATTCTGTAAATATTCTGCCGTAGCCTTCCTCTTAGCGCCCACAACGATAGTCGTCGGAATGCCTCTTCCCACCTCTTCCGCATGGGACGGTCCTGACAGAACCGCCACTTCCGCCTGCGGTAGTTCTTCCTCTATGATCTGTGATAATGTAAACAGTGTATTCTCCTCAATCCCTTTTGCAACATTGATGACAAGCTGTCCCTCACATACATACGGAGCCATGCTGCGCGACGTACTCCGTGTATATGGAGACGGCACTGCCAGCACAAGCACATCTTTGCCTGTAACAGCGACTTGCAGATCAGTTGTAAATTCCATATCCTCCGGAAGCTTTACACCGGGGAGTTTATCCTTGTGCTCACGTTCTTTCTTAAGCATCTCTATCTCTGCTTCCACGATCGACCATACGGTCACATGATGCCCGTTCTTATGTAACAAAAGTGCCAGCGCGGTACCCCAGCTTCCGGCACCGATAATACTGATATCAGCCATTTTGCTCTCCCTCCGCCTTCTCTTTATTCTTGTGGCTTAAGTAAGTCTTCCGCTCTGTACCGCTAAGCAGTCTCTTAATGTTATCCTTATGCTTATAATATGCCATAATCGTAAGTGCACATGATATGACATACATTTCAATCAATAATTCCTGAGACATTCCGAAAAATCCCATCTGTCCCAGCACGATCATCTCAATAAAGAATCCGGCATATACCAGAAGCGATCCGAGTGATACATAGTGTGTTGTGAAAAACGCACCGAAAAACAAAATGACACCCATCGGAATCAGATAAGGATGAAATGAAAGAATCAGTCCTGCTGTTGCCGCAATTCCTTTTCCGCCCTTGAAATGTAGATAAAATGGAAAATTATGTCCTAAAATGGCGCCTGCAGCGGCATAGAGTTTCAGCAGGTAAATCATCTCCGGATGGGTTTTGCCGAAAACAAGCCCTGTCACCACTACCGCCAATATACATTTCACAATATCACCCAAAAGCACGAGCAATCCTGCCTTTGTCCCGAGCACTCTCATGGTATTGGTCGTGCCCGCATTGCCGCTCCCATAATTTCTGATATCGATTCCGTGCAGTTTTCCGTAAATATATGCAGTCTGAAACAGACCAAACACATATCCGATCACCAAACATATAATCCGTTCCACTTTTACTTATTGTCCTTTCTCTCTCTTATGATAAACTTAAACGGTGTTCCCCTGAATCCGAATGTCTCCCTGATCTGATTCTCCAAATATCGCGTATACGAGAAATGCATCAGTTCCTTATCGTTAACAAAAATCACGAAAGTAGGAGGCTTTACCGCCGCCTGCGTGATATAGTACAGACGAAGTCTCTTGCCTTTATCGGAAGGCGGCTGCTGCAATGCCACTGCCTCCGCCATAATTTCATTCAGCACACCTGTCGCTACACGCATAGAATGATTCTCATTAACAACATCTATCATATCATACAGCTTCGGCAGTCTCTGTCCGGTCACTGCCGAAATGAACATAATCTCTGCGTACGGCATAAAAGAAAGTATCTGTCTGACTTTCTGTGTATATTCATTTACGGTCTTGTTGTCTTTCTCTATAGCATCCCATTTATTGACCGCTATGATCGTCGCCTTGCCGCGGTCATGGGCAATGCCGGCGATCTTGGCATCCTGTTCCGTTACACCCTCCACAGCGTCTATCACAAGTACCACAATATCGGCGCGTTCTACTGCTGCCACGGTACGAATGATCATATATCGTTCCAGTTCTTCCTTAATCTTATTCTTCCGCCGAAGTCCCGCGGTGTCAATGAATACATATTCCTTACCATTGTGAGTAATCTCCGTGTCTATGGCATCTCTCGTAGTTCCCGCAATGTCTGACACGATAACCCTGTTCTCTCCGATCAGTTTATTGATGATCGACGACTTCCCTACATTTGGTTTACCTACAATGGCAACCTTGACACGTTCATCCTCTTCTTCCGTTGCAGCCTCCATATCAAAATGAGATGCAACTTCATCGAGCAGTTCGCCAAAGCCGAGCTTGTTGACCGAGGAAATAGCAAAAGGCTCCCCGATTCCAAGATTATAAAACTCATAGACATCCGCCATATATTTATCAAAACTATCCACCTTATTGACCGTCAGAATTACCGGTTTGTGCGACCGTCGCAGCATGTCCGCCACTTTGGAATCCGCATCTACAAGCCCCTGCTTCACATCCACCATAAAGAGGATCACATCCGCCGTATCAATGGCGATCTGTGCCTGTTCCCGCATCTGTGAAAGAATGATATCTTTACTGTCAGGTTCAATACCGCCCGTATCGATTAACGTAAAATTCATGTCCAGCCATGACACATCTGCATAGATACGGTCTCTGGTGATGCCCGGAGTATCTTTAACAATAGATATATTCTCACCTGCCAATGCATTGAACAAAGTGGACTTTCCCACGTTAGGTCTGCCCACGATCGCAACAATCGGCTTGGTTTTTCTTTTACTCATATTTCCTCCTAATTTCTTAATACCGTGTGAACAAAATCATATCCGCTTGATTTTACAATATCTATCTTTACTTGTAAAGTCTTTTCCATCTCTCCTACCGTAACATCATCCAGAAAATAATCCTCTCCGCTGCGCAGAACATTCTGCGGAAGCAACAGCCTGTCTCCCAGTTTCTGCCCCTTAAGCTGTTTCATAATATCCTGTCCGGTCAAAAGACCTGATACTGTGATCTGATCCCCGAAAAACTCATTTCTGACTGCATAGACGTGTATGTTTAGACCATCGATCCTCTCCATCATCTTCTCTGCCATATCTAAAATAAAAGGATATGCCAGCCTGCCGGTTGCAATGGACAACTCTTCCATGCATTCGGCGTACTTGTCCATATTCTGCCCTATCTCTTCCATCGTCTCTTCAAATTCATCCATCTGTAATCTGAGCATTCCTACACCGTTCTCCAACTGTAGATATCCGTCATAGCGCTCCGCCTCCGGTAACGGCTCCTCGGCCAATACATACCATTCATCGGATGCATGGATAAAATGCAGACCATACTCAGGATAAATCTTCTCCTGCCATCTATGGATACAACGCAGGACTTCTTTAGCGTCTTCCTTGTCAAAAGGTTCCAGAGGATATAATCCTTCCCGAAACTTAGACAGGCCCACCGGCACCACCGATACACTCTCCAAATGCGGCAGATACGCCGTCAGATCCGATATACTGCGCTCCAGTTCCGCTCCATCATTGACGTTCTTACAGAGCACGATTTGCCCGTTCATGGTAATCCCCGCGGCATATAGTTTCTTTACCTGTTCAAGAGCTTGTCCTGCGAATCGATTGTTCAACATTTTACAACGCAGTTCTGGGTTCGTTGTCTGAAAAGAAATATTAATGGGTGACAAATGATACTTGATCACACGCTCTACATCTTCATCTGACATATTAGTCAACGTCACATAATTTCCCTGCAAAAAGGATAGCCGGGAGTCATCGTCTTTAAAATACAGAGTCTCCCTCATACCTTTAGGCATCTGATCTATAAAGCAAAATATACATTTGTTGCTACAGGAACGATAGTCGTCCATCAATCCGTTTTCAAAAATGATTCCCAGATCGTCATCATAGTCTTTGTCTATTTCAAGAAGCCATTCTTCCCCGTCCGGCTTACGGATCAACACTTCAATGTATTCATCCTGAACCAGATATCGGTAGTCGAAAATATCTGTGATTTCTTTACCGTTGATTGCGAGCAGACAGTCTCCTCTCCCTATCCCCATCTCCTCTGCGATGGAACCGGATTCTATGTCTTGAATGGTGTGCTGTGGTTTTTTCATTGTTTCATTCCAATCGTTGCTTAGATTTGCAATTACTGCTTATATTCTACTAGAATTTCCTTGACGTGTCACTAGCATAATGATATAAAATAAATGTCAGTAAGTGACTGACTTGCAACGTAATTATTTAGGAGGTCAATATGCCTAATACAGAAGAACTAAAGCATGCCATGCCGGTAGCGCCGGTCAAACTACTCACTACAAACTCTGCTTTGCCTCTGGCAAATAAAGTCAACAATCATCTGGTGGATTTCCGCAAAAGTCTGGACAACAGTTTCAAGAAAGACCCCGCTTTCCATGGTTATATGGAAGAGAACTACCTTGTAGAAGTTGAGTGTCCGCGTTTCGGAACTGGCGAAGCCAAAGGCGTCCTCTCTTCGTCTGTCAGGGGTAAAGATATTTTTATTCTGATGGATGTCTGCAATCACAGCATCACATATAATATGAACGGCTACGTCAATCATATGTCCCCCGACGACCATTATCAGGACCTAAAGAGAATCATTGCTGCCATCAACGGCAAGGCACATCGTATCAACGTAATCATGCCTTTTCTTTATGAAGGCAGACAACATAAAAGAAACGGAAGGGAGTCTCTTGACTGTGCCTACGCGATCAAAGAACTGATGGACATGGGTGTATCTAATTTTATTACATTCGACGCTCATGACCCCAGAGTACAGAATTCCGTTCCCATCCGGGGATTTGATAATTTTACTCCACCATACCAGTTTATCCGCGCGCTGCTCCGCACAGAGAGGGATCTTATCATTGATAAGGAACATACGATTGTGATCAGTCCCGACGAAGGTGCTCTGGACAGAGCCGTATATTTTGCCAATGTTCTCGGTGTGGATGCCGGTATGTTCTATAAGCGCCGCGATTACTCCACTATTGTAAACGGTAAGAATCCCATCGTAGCGCATGAATTTCTGGGGGATAATATTGATGGCAAAGACGCCATCATCATTGACGATATGATATCTTCTGGTGGCAGTATGATCGATACCGCCAAACAGCTTAAAAAGATGAATGCCAAAAGAGTCTTTATCTGTTGTACATTCGGGCTTTTTACCGACGGGCTGGATGCTTTTGACGAAGCATATGAAAATTGTTACTTTGACAGGATCATCTCCACGAATCTCTGCTACCAGCCTCCCGAGTTAAAAGGGAAAACATATTATGTAGAGGCGGATATGAGTAAATTTATCGCCTCCATCATAGATTTCATGAATCATGATGCATCGATGGCTAATATTTATACTCCTACCGACAAGATCCACCAGATTCTCGCCAAGTATAACAACCGTGAAATGAGTGGTCTTGATCTATAAACATCACAGTCTGTTTAACTACATGTACTGCACATACAAATGCCCGGTTCCGCATCAGCCGAACCGGGCATTGATATATTTTTGTCAGGCAACCATTTTTACTTTGCCAATGGGAATGTTAAGATCACCTTAAACAGATCTCCATCCAGTTGAATCTCAAATGTTCCTTTCTGCGCTTCCGTCAGATTCTTTGCAATGGACAATCCAAGTCCGCTTCCTTCCGTCGTTCTTGATTCATCCCCTCTGATAAATCTCTCTGTCAGCTCATCAGGATTACAATTAAGAGGTGAAGCCGATATGTTCTTGACTGACAATGCAATAAATCCTGTATTATCCGGCAGACTGTCTATTGTCAGATAGACGCGCGTCCCCTCCATAGCATACTTAAATATATTGTTAAACAGGTTTTCTATCACACGCCATATTCTACGACTGTCTGCCTCGATCACCGTATTCGGTGCGTTAACATTCATAACTGTCGTCAGATTCTTCTGCTCAAATTTCTCAGAAAATTCACCAACAGTCTGATTCATAAGTTCTGTCAGATTGATTTTCTCAAAATGCAGATTGATATTTCCTGAAGATATCTTACTCGCCTCCACAAGATCATCCGTCAACTGTTTCAATCGCTGGGATTTCTCGTCAAGTACCCTGATATAATTCTGCACTTTCTCATTATCCACCTGTTCTCTCTTGATAAGATCCACATAGTTGATAATAGAGGTGAGCGGCGTCTTGATGTCATGGGAAACATTTGTGATCAGATCAGCCTTCATACGCTCATCCTTCATACTGATTTCCACTGCATCTTTGATTCCCTTACCTATACTGTTGACAGAATGTGCCAAAGTAAGATTATCTCCATGAAAATTATCTGTACTCACTTGATATTCTAACTGTCCGCCGGCAATTGTTTTGATGCCGTCCACAATATCCTGCTGCTCCTTAGCGTTCCGATAGAACAGATTTCCGACAAGAATATCTACCGCTATCGCAACCAGGAGTGCAATGGCACTTCTGAATCCGTCAGTCACAAATGCAAAAAGCAACATCACAAAATTGAATAGCAGGAACGCTCCGTAAGGCAGCCATGTTCTGAGCACAATATTTCCGTTATCATATACTTTCCATGCAAACTTTTTGAGCCTGTGTGTAAGACTTCTCAAATAACTGTTTTTCCACAGCGTCCTCGCCTTAATCCTTCTGACAAAACTGTAGAAGAAAAACATAAGGATTGCGTCCGCCACAAATACTCCTGCCACCAGAAGCCCTTTAAACCACTCTTCATAGATCACGCCCTCCGATGTCGATATGATATCTGTAGGGTCTACATTCGTCAGTTCCACAACAACAATCAATATCCACCCCACCAAGATCAAGGCGCCTGCCGCAATCAGAAACGCAACCTCTGTTGGTACACTGTCAAAGGATTCCAACCGGATATATTGTTTACCTTCTTGATCGATATCCTTGCCTGCCGACATTGTCAGATAGAACAATAAAACCAGATACAGCACAAGCGCTGATAACGCTACCGCAATCCACTGCCAGAAATATGGCGTATAGTTCCTAAATCCTGTCGCTCCCTGCATAAACACATCCGCAACCGGATATGTGGTGTCTACATTGATCCATATCTTTACACTTTCCGGATAGGCATAATCATAACTATTTAAGATTTCTCTGACTGTCTCCTCAGCAATCGTAGTGTTCGTCTGATATGTCATCTCAGACGGACTATAATATATATACTTTCCCGCCGTATTTATAAGTTCATGATCTGTTCCCTCACCCGATTCCATAAACCCAGTCACATTCTCTATATCTTTCTCATCATTTAAGTTACTGTATATCTGAGTCTTGTCACCCACAGTCTTCATGATCAGATATGTTACATTTGAATTTCTTGGGTTAAAATACTCTCCGTAATCCAAGTACTCCTGATAATTATAAGCAAGGCTCTTAGCCGCATTCTGTACATTGTGGCACAGATCATAGTAAACATCCCAATCGGACACATACTCTTCCAGATTCTTTCCTTCCACAGTCTTATAGCGATTGATCATGATATTATAAACATTTTCCGTCTCTATATAACCCGCTTCTGAATTACTGTCCGGCACCTCCGATAAATATTCCTCCGAATCAACGGGCACATTCAATGAACTGCTCTCGCGGTATCCATCCACAAAGCCGTCCTCATCCGCATCTGTCCATATCTGATTAGCTGACACATCATTCACAAATGTATAGGACTCTACATCAGATTTTAAGTAACTGGCATCCGAAGTATTATAATATTCACTCTGAGGATCAACGACAGTCACCCGCGTCTTGTCCGCAAGAAACTTCTTTGCCTGTGCCTGCGTCATATCCGACTGCGTCCATTCAAATCCATAGTTTTCCCATTTAAGAAGATCACCGAGCCTGTAATCAGCAGTTACATACCGTTCCGGCAGCCCGATGTCACGGTAATTATATGCGGTGACATCTATCGGCTTGCTGCTGTCAAAACTGCCGTCCGTCTCCAACTGGCTGCTCACAACACCGAAACGAATGATATCAGCTACGGCATATCCGAAGATTCCGTTAAAAATATCAGAATCCTCATACTTCTCACCCTGATATCGATAGCCCATATTAAAAGCCACTCTGCTGTTTCTGAATCCCTCAATCCTAACTGTGGAACCGCTTGCCACTACAAAAACGGCAAGTATCATAACCCCCAAAGCTGCATGTTGTAAGATACATAACAGTTTCCTCAGCGCACGATTTCCTTTCTTTGTCTTTCTACTCTTTTTCTCTTTCTTTTCCTTTTCTTCTTTTCCCATCTTTGCTCCATTCCAAGCATCCATATGCTCATAAATCCGATCACATCCGATTCAATGTAGATTACAAGTCTACTGCTTCTCGATCTTATATCCGACGCCCCACACTACTTTCAAATATCTGGGCTCTTTCGGATTGATCTCAATCTTCTCCCGAATATGTCTGATATGTACCGCCACCGTATTATCGGCGCCAATCGCCTCTTCATTCCATATGCTCTCATAAATCTGATCGATAGAAAATACCCTGCCGCAGTTTTTCACAAGCAAAAGAAGAATATTATACTCGATAGGCGTCAGTCTGACAGCCTCCCCGTCCACCGTCACTTCCTTGGTATCGTCATTGATACATAAACCACCCACTTGAAAAAGCGCATTGTTCTCAGTATTCAGATTCCCGAGTGTAGTGTACCTTCTCAGATTGGACTTTACTCTGGCTACCAGCTCTAAAGGATTAAACGGCTTCGTCACATAGTCGTCTGCTCCTATGTTCAGACCGAGTATCTTGTCATTATCTTCCGACTTCGCCGACAGAATGATGATTGGAATGCTTGAATATTCTCTGATCTTTAATGTCGCATGTATCCCGTCTAACTTCGGCATCATGATATCGATCAGAAGCAGATGAATCTGCTGTTCCTTCAAAATCCTGATAGCCTGCTCTCCGTCATAAGCTTTAAAAATCGTATATCCTTCCTGTAACAGATATATTTCTATCGCATCCACGATCTCCTTATCATCGTCACACACAAGAATGTTTGCCATGTTTACACCTCCGCTCTCTCAAGTTCTTTTGTACTGACTTCATGTTTCTATTTAATCATATATTCATAAAGGAAAAGATGGGAAAATCATTAAGGTTTTCTTAAATCAACCCCATAAAAGCGCCAAGGTTCCCACGTCTACCCTTACTCGCCCTATGGGAAAAAAGATACTCGCTATTATGACAAGTACATATATCTGTCACCTGAATCCGATCTGCGGGGATCCCTGCTTCTTCTAACACTATTGCGTTAGCGCGCCAAAGATCAAGCTGATATTTACCGTTTCCTTTAGCAGACAGTATCTCGTCCGTCTGTCCCTGCTTCCTAAACTCATCCGCAAAAGCATCCGCCACATCTTCGCTTACTTCGTAGCACTCCTGACAGATAGATGGTCCGATGACAGCAACGATATCTGTCGGATCGGTTCCGTATACTTCACGCATTTTCTCCGTCACGCATCTTCCCATCCGCGCTACCGTACCTCTCCAGCCGGAATGTGCCAACGCGATGGCATGTTTCTTTGTATCCACAAAATACAACGGAACGCAGTCGGCATAAAATGTTGCAAGCACAAGTCCCGGCTCGTCCGTAAGTAAACCGTCTATGTCCGTATAGTCTCTCGGAAGTACAATACCTTTGCCGCCGTCCTTTTTAGAAACCACCTTCAAATTCACGGTGTGTGTCTGATCAGAACAGACAATATCAGTAAGTTCACAGCCAAGTACTTCCGCAATACGCCTGAAATTCTCGTCCACGGCATCCTTCTCATCACCCCTTGTATAACTAAGGTTCATAGTACTGTAAATACCTTCACTGACTCCTCCGATTCTTGTGGAAAAGAGGTGTCTTACCAATCCGGTTTGTTCTAAAAGCGGGAAAGTAAGATATTCCACGTTTCCTTTTCTGTTCTGCTTTACCTGTAACCTGTTTTCATGTCTATAAAGCTCCATTCCCACAACCATACCTTTCTTTTTCTTACCTTGCCACATAATAAAAAGCATTCTTAATCCATGTTGTCTCTTCTCCGTCAATAGCAATCACATCGAAGCGAATCGGTGTATCATCTGTGCAGCGATGTATCATACGATAGTAATCCGCTACACGGCATATTTTTTTCTGCTTAGTATAACCTACGGCTTGTGCCGCACTTCCTTTTCTTGCATTGCTCCGGTATTTCACCTCAAAAAATACGAGATACTCTCCGTCATATCCCACGATATCCACTTCGCCCTGTCTGCATCTGAAATTTCTTTCTTTAATGTCAATACCCATAGATAACAAATAGGCACAGACTTGCTGTTCCTTCTGTGCCCCTATTTCTCTTGTATTCATCTGTTCCTCATTTCCTCGTACCGTCCACAGCCTGCCGCCTAAGGCTCTACGATTTCCCTATTTTCGCTCTGATCTTATCCATAGAATCCACGAAAACAAGTATCTCTGCAACGACTTCATACAATTCCGGCGGAATCATATCACCAATCTCTAAACGTGACAAAGTATCTGCCAGCTTATCGTCACGATGAACCGGCACAGCCGCTTCCTTAGCCTTCTCTATGATACGCTCCGCAAGTTCGCCCCTGCCGGACGCAATGACGCGCGGCGCCTCATCAGAAGGATCATATTCCAACGCGATCGCCTGTTTTGGTTTTTTATTCTCTTCCTTAGCCATCGGCTCACTCCCCTTCCACACAAACCCTCATAATTCCGCTTTGCGGAATTTCAAATCAGTGCGGAGAATGCCGTATTTCAGGCATTCTCCTGCGTGAGAAAGACTTGCTTCGCAAGTCGTAGAACTTCTTAGCGAAACAGCCCTTGCTGTAAGCATGACTTGCAAAGCAAGTCTAGAAGTTCTTCTCACGCTATGCTCTCATATCAAAAGAGGTCCTGCTGAGCACGGATATATTTTTCTCATGATTCAGGATCGTATTCATGATACCGCCACTTTGTTCTTCTTCCTCTTCTTTCACTTTAAACTGTGCTTTCAAAGCATATCCCCTCTTGGCAAGCCTTTCATCCAACAGAGAAATATGCTGTTCGATCAGATCCAGCGCGCTCTCATCCTGCAATGTAAAATTAGTGCTCACTTTATTTTGCTGCATAGTCACATAGACGTCAAGGGGACCTAAATGCTCCATGTCCAGATGCAGTAACGCGCTGACATTTCCGTCTTTTGCTGCCAGATTTTTCTTGTTAGTATAAACATATAAGTCTCCATGTGCGTTATTGCCGATCATTTTAAGCGGAAGCTGCACATACGCAAACATGTGGTTCATCTGATTCATAAAGTCTACGTTATTCTGTATGTTCTGCACACTTTTTGCCAACGGAACATCTGCCTTGCCCGCTGTCTGCAGTGCTTCATTCAATCGTGCACTCTGCTCCCTGATTCTCTCATAGAGTTCCTGCACTTTGTTTGGGTCGGCAACATCTTTAGGCTCGATCAGCCATTGTCTTCCCACTTCTGATTTCAAAAGAGTTTCAAATTCCTTCCCCTCCAAAATCCTTTCCATCATACGCGCGTGTGCCTCACTCGCACCGGTTTTAGGCATAAACTCCCGTAAAAGCGTAAGCACTTCCTTAGGCGACAGCTCCCCGTTTTTAATCTGTCCTGCTGTATTTTCATCTACGCCCAGCTCTTTAAGCATATCCCCCAATGCATTCCATTGTTTGTCAGTAAGCACGGCTGTCTGCTGCGTATTCTGCCCTGTCGCACTGTCAGCCTTTAAAGATTCAGCCATGTCAAGCGTTGTCTGAGCCATTGTATCCTTGACTACGGTTGCGGTATCCTGCGGGTTCTGTGCATCTTTTACCACGACAGTGCCGTCGGCTGTCTGCTGTGTGTTCTGTCCTTCATCTTTTTGTACAACAGTTCCCTCCGGCTCCTCACCTGCAAAAATATCCAATACATTCTCCAAAAATGCATACGCCTGGTCAGCTTTTCCCTCTCCCATCAGCTCACGGAAAACATCCGAAAGTTCATTCATGATCGTCTCAGTGCTTCCAAGCAGCTGATGATTCGCATTCTGATACATCTCAAACTGTTCAATATTGTTCTCGGTAACAGGTATCCCTAATCGGGTCATCTGTATAAGAGATGCCGGATTCTGCGTCGGAAATTCCATTAAAAGCCTGCTGATATTGCCAAGAGATTCTTTGTCAATGGGCATACCTTCTTCCATCATTACCGCTACCATCTCAATATTGTTGGCAGTCTCAGGCAGTCCCGCCGCACTGAGCGCACGCATGACAGTCGCCTCATTAGCCATATTGGCATACAATGGGGTCAGTGATAAGATTGAGCCGTTATTTGCCTTCACCTCAAAACTCATATTCTGTCCGAGTACAAGACTGATGCTTTGGTCAATCCTTGCATTGATCAGCATATCCTGTCTGAGCGCGATCTGAACGGAAGTCCCGTCCCTGCTTACCACTGTTCCTTGTAACGTCTGCCCCGGCGCGAGATTCCTGATCTCGCTCTGCATCCGATACGCCCTCTCTCCTTTGGACATAGGCTCTGTCACTTTCACAGTATCATTTAATCTGACATTCTGATTATCCCGTTTAAAAATATTCCCCAGATTCAATTTGTTCCCTCTTCTTCCCGACACTTTGGCTTCCTATAGACATCACACTATGATATCCGCAAAGTCTCGTTTTTATGATACAAAATGTGTGATAAATGATCGTCTGTGAATCGGGCAGGGACCGTATTTCTTAAGGGCATCAATATGAGTCTGTGCACCGTATCCCTTATTAGAGGCAAAGCCATATTCGGGATATACTTCGTCATACTGTACCATAAGACGGTCTCTCGTGACTTTGGCAACAATGCTCGCAGCTCCGATGGAAATGCTTTTAGCATCTCCCTTGATGATCGGCACCTGCCGGATATCCACCTGTGGAATCGTAACCGCATCATTTAACAACAAATCCGGAACTGTATCAAGGTTTGCAATTGCCTCCCGCATCGCCTCATAGGTCGCCTGAAGGATATTGATCTCATCAATCCTCTCAGGTGTACTGTATCCAAGCCCTACCGCCACCGCCTGCTCCATGATCACATCATAAAGTTCCTCTCTCTTTTTTTCGGACAGTTTCTTAGAATCATTGATATATAAAATGTCACAATCTTTCGGAAGAATTACTGCGCCTGCCACTACAGGTCCCGCCAAAGGTCCCCTCCCCACCTCGTCAATCCCGCATATATGCGCATATGCAGAATACTCTCTCTCATATTTTTTGAGATTCTCACACCTTGCAACTTCTTTTTCATAAGCTGACAGCCGCTTTCCGGCTCTCTCTACGACAGCCCGTACCCCTGCCCGCTCATCATGCTCATACTGTAAAAATAAAGCAGGCAGCTCCTCTATCGCCGCTGCCTGAAATTTTTCTTTTATGTTTCCGATCGACTCCGCCATGACACTACCTTCCTATCATCGATGTTTGATTAAGCCAAACTTACTAAGAGGCCATATACGCAGCCACGCCCTGCCGACAATCTCATCTCTGGTGATATTGCCCACCGAAGGATCTCTGCTGTCTGTACTGTTATTCCTGTTATCTCCCATAACGAAATATTCATCATCACCTAAAGTAATCGGTTCATAGGCCCTGCCCGGGCTCTGAATCACTTCCTTGCCATAGCCTTCCGGTAAAATCTCCCCGTCTATCAGAATGTTGCCTTCTTCATCGATTTGTACAGTCTCGCCCGGAAGTCCGATGATTCTCTTAATATAGAACGTGTTATCCTCATATCGAAATGGAAATACGATAATATCATACCGTTCCGGTTCATGGAACCGATAGCTTATCTTATCAACGATCAGATTATCTTCACTGCTAAGTTTCGGCTCCATAGAACTTCCAAGCACCTGCGTTCTCTGTCCTACAAAATGAATTACCAGATAGACCACACATAAGACAAATAATATATATAAGCTGGTACTGAGTACCTCTCTTAATACTTTCTTCATTACGTCACTTCCTTTATTCTTCATGTTTAGGGAATTCTAACGTGATCCTGCCGATCCTGCCGCTTCTGAAATCGTCCATCACAATGGCGGAAGCCTTCTCATAGTCTGCCTCCTGTCCTTTTTTATAACATTTACGATTCTCGCAAATATGTGTGAGCACATTAAGCGGTGTAGTCATGTCGTCCATATCTTCCATCTGATATCTTGCTGCCAATGCTTCTCTGTAATATTTCAGTAAATAACCAATCAAATCTGCAGCAAGTTCTGTCATCTGCAATATCTCATCATTCATGGAACCGATCAAAGCAAGATTCCTGCCCACCTCATCACTCTCGAATTTTGGCCACAATATACCCGGCGTATCCAACAGTTCCAGTTCCTTGTTCATTCTGATCCACTGTTTGCCCTTAGTGACACCAGGCTTATTTCCGGTCTTGGTGCATGCTTTACCCGCAAATGAATTGATAAATGTAGACTTTCCTACATTAGGAATGCCTACCACAATAGCTCTGATAGGCCGATTCTTAATTCCGCGTTTTCTATCACGTTCAATTTTCTCTTTACATGCTTCTCTGACAATTCCCTGAATCGACTTAAGCCCCTGCCCGCTTCTGGCATTGATTTCAAGCACATGAAATCCTTTGCCCTTAAAATAATCCATCCAAAGCCTGTTCGCACCTGCATCCGCCAAATCCGATTTGTTCAGGAGAATCAATCTCGATTTATTCTTGCCGAGTTCATCTATATCCGGATTCCGACTGCTAAGAGGAATCCTTGCATCGACTAATTCAATCACCAGATCGATCAGCCCGATATTTTCCTGCATCATCCGTTTCGCCTTAGTCATGTGTCCCGGATACCACTGATAGTTCATCTGTCTCTTGATCCTTCCATTATGCTTATTCAATCAGCCCTATAGACTCTTCTTCCGTTGCCATATGGAACCATGCTTTGCCGATAATCGTATCTTTCCTGACCGCGCCGATATTTCCCGAGCGGCTGTCCTCACTGCTGTTGCGGTTATCTCCCAGCACAAAAAACTCGTCTGATGCCAGTTCCAGTTCATTCTCTGCAATACCGGCTTCTGCCATCTTATCAAACGAATCATCTTCTTCGAGCAAAACGCCGTTTATGTATACACTTCCGTCTTTGATCTGAACCGTCTCACCCGGAAGCCCCACTACTCTTTTGACATAATAGTGTGAATTCTGATTCCCGTTCGGCAGAAAAACAACTACATCACCCCGTTTAGGCAATGACAGTCTGTATATCACCCGGTTCATCAATATTTCCTGCCCGTTATATAATACCGGCTCCATGGAGTCACCGATCACACTGGTCCGCATCCCAACTGAAAAAACGATCACAAACGCGAGAAAAACGGCAATCAGACTGCCTACGATCATCTCAAAAATATCTTTGATGACATTTTGATTTAATTTTTTCTTTTTCTGATAAAAAGTCAGTCCTTTTCTTCTTGCCACAGATCATTCCTCCAATTTTTACAGATGCGGCTTCCTATGGAGGCGCTTCACAGATGCGGCTTCCTATGGAGACGCTTCACAGAAGCGACTTCCTTTGAAGTCGCTTCTGATATTATACCAACATCGGGACTCAAAAGCAATCTTGTGTCAAAAAAACAGATACCTCAAATCTCTTCAAGGTATCTGCCTCATGATTTCTCAGATTATCTAACCAGCTCTTTTACTTTAGCCTTCTTGCCGACACGATCTCTTAAGTAGTTCAGCTTAGCACGTCTTACCTTACCTCTTCTGACTACTTCTACCTTCTCAACATTAGGAGAATGCATAGGCCATGTCTTCTCAACGCCGACACCGTTAGATACTTTTCTTACAGTGAAGGTTGCTCTGTTGCTGCCGCCCTGTATCTTTAATACAGTACCTTCAAACACCTGAATTCTCTCGCGGTTACCCTCCTTGATCTTGCCGTATACCTTAACGGTATCACCTACATGAAAATCGCCGACATTTTCTTTTAACTGTTCTGCTTCAATTTCTCTGATAATCTCGTTCATATCTGCCTCCTAAATATATGGATGTTCTTAATACATTCTGTAACAGAGGACCATCTTTTTCGCAACATTAATAATTTAGCATATTACGGCAATGTTTGCAAGCGATTTTGTGATTTTTCTGTTGTTTTTTCGTAACATATTCAGCCTTCGTCTTCACTGTTACCGTTGTTCTGCATCACATATCACCGCTGCCCTGTTCCTTGCGCGCAACATACGCCTCATACAGATCCGGTCTACGCTCTTTCGTCCGCAAGATTGATTGTTCCCTGCGCCACGCATCTACTTTGGCATGGTCACCGCTCATTAGCACGGCAGGCACTCTTTTATCATGCCATACTTCGGGACGCGAATACTGAGGATATTCCAAAAGTCCATCACCGAAAGACTCTGTCACCGCCGAGTCTGTATTGTGGAGTACGCCGGGCACCAGCCTCGCAATGGCGTCGATCATCACCATGGCAGGCAGTTCCCCGCCGGTCAGCACATAATCGCCAATGGAAATCTCATCAGTCACAATTTCTTCCAGCACACGCTCGTCAATTCCTTCATAATGACCACAGAGAAAAATCAGATCTTCCTCTTGTGCCAACTCCTGCGCCAGTTTCTGATTGAATACTTTTCCTTGGGGTGTTACATAAATAACTCTAGCCTGCTTCTGTACCGCCATATATGCATCATAAACAGGCTGCGCCTGCATGAGCATTCCCGCGCCGCCGCCATAAGTGTAATCGTCTACCTTACCGTGCTTGTCCAGCGTATAATCCCGGATATTCACCGCTTCTATGGAAATATATTCTCTCTCCACTGCTCTTCCGAGAATGCTCGTGTGCAATCCCTGCATCACCATCTCCGGGAAAAGCGTCAGAATATGAAAATTCATCATAACTCTATTATCCTTATAATTTCACATACGGACATATCTACTTTGCTAGATCAGCCCATCCATAATGTGAACTGTTATTTTGCCCTGCTCCATGTCGATACTTTTAACACATTCCTTGATTGCCGGGAGCAGCACTTCCGCCCCGTCTTCTCTCTCCACAACATAGACATCGTTAGCGCCTGTAACCATGACATCCTTCATTATACCGAAATGTCCGCCATCTTCCGTCACCACTTCCATCTCAACCAAATCGGCTATAAAATATTCGTCCTTTTTCAGCCGCACTGCCTTGTCTCTTGTGACAAACAATTTCGCATTCTTATATTTCTCGATATCATTGATAGAATCATATCCTTTGAACTTGATAATAGCATACTGTTTGAAAAATTTTACACCTTCAATTTCCATATTAAGGCGTTCTTTTCCGTTGTCCATAATCACTTCTTTTAATTTCTTAAAACGGGACGCATCGTCTGTTGTAGGAAATACTTTGACTTCCCCTCTGATTCCATGTGTCTGCGTTATAACACCCACTTGTAATTCGGATATCATTTTACCTCCATTTGCAAATACTGCACTCCATGCCAGCAATCTGCCGTTTATTCTCTGTTTTACACGTCAGATGCTTACATATTTACAGCCCCACAGATTACTCTATGAGGCTGTCCGATTAGATAATTTCTACATCTACTCTCTTATTGTCTTTAGATGACGCCGCTTTTACAACAGAGCGGATCGCCTTTGCAATACGTCCCTGTTTGCCGATCACCTTACCCATATCAGATGCTGCAACATGAAGTTCAACGGTAATGTTCTTACCCTCTTCCTTCTCCGTCACCACCACTTCATCCGGATTTTCGACAAGAGCTTTTGCGATTACTTCAACCAATTCCTTCATAGTCCACCTCCAAAAGCCGACTGCTCGAACACTTTTCTGTAAAAGAAAAACCTATTTTGTTATGCCTACGCTCTTGAAGATTCTGCTGACAACTTCTGTGGGCTGTGCGCCGTTTGCCAACCATTTCTTAGCTGCCTCTTCGTCTACCTTGTAGGTGCTGGGATCTGTGTTGGGATCATAAGTTCCGATTTCATCGATACATCTTCCGTCTCTGGGAGATCTGGAATCTGCAACTACGATTCTGTAGAAAGGAGCTTTCTTCTGTCCCATTCTTCTTAATCTGATTTTAACTGCCATTTTCTTTGCCTCCATGTAAAAAATATTATTGTTTATTTTGAAACCCTAAAATGGGAATTTCATACCACCCATGCCGCCGAACATGCCGCGGCCCTTTTTGCCGCCCATCATGCCGGGAAGCTGTTTCATCATCTTCTGGGACTGTTCAAACTGCTTAATAAATTTATTGACTACCGCAATATCCACTCCCGCGCCTTTTGCGATCCTGTGCTTTCTGCTCGGATTGAGAAGCTTGGGATTCTGGCGTTCCGCAACCGTCATGCTTAAGACGATTGCCTCCATACGCGCAAGCTGCTTCTCATCGACCATAGACTCAATATCGCCCATCTTGGCACCCATGCCGGGCATCATACTCAAAATACCGGACAAACCGCCCATGTTGCGCATCTGCTTCATGCTTTCCAGATAGTCTTCAAAATCGAACTTGCCCTTCTTCATGCGGGCAGCCATCTCTTTTTCTTTCTCTTCGTCTATATCAATATTCTGCTGCGCCTTCTCAATCAGGGTAAGCACATCGCCCATACCCAAGATCCGGTTCGCCATACGGTCCGGATAAAACTGCTCCAAATCGGAAAGCTTCTCTCCCATACCGATATAAAGGATCGGCTTGCCTGTCACCGCTTTGATGGAAAGCGCCGCACCGCCTCTGGAATCACCGTCCATCTTGGAGAGAATCACGCCGTCGATCCCGACTTTGTCATCAAAGTCTTTGGCCACATTGACGGCATCCTGACCGGTCATGGCATCCACTACCAGAAGCGTCTGGTGCACGTCCACATTGCCTTTGATTTCCTGAAGTTCCGCCATCATCTCTTCGTCAATATGAAGACGTCCCGCCGTATCCAGGATCACAACGTTGTGTCCGTTCTTCTGCGCATGTTCAATAGCCGCCTTTGCAATATTGACCGGCTTATGATTTTCTCCCATGGAGAATACGTCTACCTGCTGTTTCTCGCCGTTGATCTGCAATTGTTTGATTGCCGCCGGCCTGTAGACATCACATGCAACCAGCAACGGCTTCTTGCCTTTCAACTTCATTTTGCCGGCAATCTTCGCCGTGGTAGTCGTCTTACCTGCACCCTGCAGACCGCACATCATGATAACTGTGATGGATTTGCCCGGCTGCAAAGTGATTTCCGTCGTCTCTGATCCCATCAGGGAAACCATCTCTTCGTTGACAATCTTAATGACCATCTGTCCCGGATTCAATCCGTTAAGAACATCCGCTCCGATCGCACGCTCTTCCACCGACTTGACAAACTGCTTTACAACTTTAAAATTAACATCGGCTTCTAAGAGAGCCATCTTCACTTCTTTTAAGGCGACTTTGACATCTTCCTCCGTGAGACGACCCTTGCTTCTTAAATTTTTAAATACATTCTGCAATTTATCTGTCAGACTCTCAAATGCCATATTATTTCATGCCTCTCAAAATATGAAACCTCAAATCTACAACTCCTGCAAGATCTCAGAAGATAATTTCCGAACTTGTGCACTGTAAGATATAGATACCTCTCTTCCCATCTCTTCGTCGTTTTCAAACTGTTCCGACAACTGGTTGATGCAGGATACTTTCGCCTTGATTTTCTCAAACTTATCTATAAGCCTCAGCTTCTCTTCATAACCCTGCAACGTCTTGTCGCACCGCTTAACGATATCATGTACCGCCTGTCTGCTGATACCTTCTTCCTGCGCGATTTCGCCTAGAGAAAGATTATCGTACACGATACCTTCATAAATCTGCCGCTGGTGTTTCGTCAGCAGTTCTCCATAGAAATCATATAATAATCCTTGTTCTACGATTTTCTCCATGTTGAAACTCCTGTCGGACTGTCTGTATAAATCCCGACTTATGCATTCTACTATATGAAAAGATGGGTGTCAAGTATTTTTTCTTGACAGGATAATAAATCATTATTAAAGGCGCCTACATGCTCTGCAAACGCCTTTTTACTACTCCATCTTTATTCCGTGACAACCTCCAGATATCCTACCATCTTGGTCATATCAAATTCCGGTAATACACCTTGATTCGGTTCGTAGTACTTACCTTCAAATTGTACCAGATAATGGCTGTATCTTCCCATCTTCTCCATGATGATACAACATTTCGGAAGCTCCACAGGTTTGCCTAATGTATATACGATCTTGTCCGCATGGCGGATACCGAGATATTCCAAAGTTGCAATCATCTTGCTCATGTTAGCCTGCCACTCACGGCATTTCATGATATCACACATTTCATCCAAGGTAGTACCTGCAATCATTGCGACACAAGCCTGTCCGCACAATCCATCCCACGGCTGCGTTACCGGATCGATACTGTCAATTTTACGAATCGGATTTTCTGTGCTGTACGGGCTGTTGCTGCTCATATTTACCACATTGCCCACTATCTCTATAGAAATCAGATATTTCTTGCCAAGCTCCACTTTCGACAATGTATCCTGATTCACGGGAATATCATAATATCCCTGTCCCTTCGGTACAAGGTCACATATAAAACAAACATCATCAAAACACACTCTGACCGGCGCATCGCCCACCTTTTCACAAACTTCCCACACATTAAACGGCACAGCGATCGTGTTTTCATTCTCCCGAAATTCTACTGTACCTTCAAATTCATATTTCATTGATAACCCGCCTTTCTGTCATATAATAGTTATTGTCAGCAGGAAATCAAGTGCGAATATAATGAGCATTTGATTTCACCTGACATGATAACAAGAAAATCTTTAAGCGCGAAGCGCGGCAGACGTGCAACGGCTGGATTTTCGAGTTTATTATATCATGAATCATAGATTCTTGATAGTCTTTCTTGATAAAACCGTCTGCTCTCACTCTAACTTCGACGGTGCTCTTCCCACGATCATCTTAAACCGTCTCGCAAAGGTTGAGTAATCGCGGAATCCGCATTCATAACATGCCTTCGACGCAGGCATTCCCGACAGAATCATTCTCCGCGCCGCCTGAATCCTTTTTTCATTGATATATTGATGAATTGAATACCCTGTGGCTTCCTTAAACTGCCGCATCAGATAATACTTGCTGATATAGCACTTTTTTGCAAGCATATCCACATTTATTTCTTCAGACAGATGTTCCTGAATATAAGTGATCACATCTATCACTTTCTCATGATATGCCGCTGTCGTGATATATGATTTGGGCTGTCTGATCGCATTCCTGTTAAACAGTACCATAAACTCCATAAACGCACTTTTAAGAAGTAAGTCGTTCATATACTCTTCTTTCTGCTGACCAATCTGCTCCATGCGAATCAGACATCCCACCAATTCCTCATAACTCTCCGGTGCAAAATGAACCACTCGGTTCTGCACTTTTTCTGCTTCATCAAAGCAATATCTCAGGCTCTCGTTCTTTTCATTGCTCTTTGCCAAAAAATCCTCAGATAAGTAAATAATATATCTCTCATAAGGGACCACCGTATCAATCTCCGGCTTATGAATCACATTTGCCCCCACCAGCACGAAATCGTGGGGTTTCAAATGATACGTCTTACCTTCAACCTTGTAATCCACTCTGCCGTCCACAAAATAAATAATCTTATAAAACTCGTGATAATGAAAATCAAACTTCTGTTCTTTACAGTCCCTCAAATGAAACATCCGATAAGGTTCCGCCAGATATCCCGCCTTCTCATACTGCTCGAACTCCACGTCTTTCGTCGCTCTGCCTTCCCAAGTTTTATTGTTCCTCATCAGACCAATCTCCAAAACTGATATTCAGATCCACGTTCACATCAATTCCGTCAACCTTGCCTTCATCCGTATACTGCCACATTTTAAATTCATATGGATAATAGACCTGCTCGTCATAAAAAGCAAACCACTTTTCATACTCTTCCAACTGCTGCAAGTCTAACATCAGCATAAACGTCTTCAAGTTACCGTAGATCATCGGCTGGTAACCGGCATCTTTGATTTTTTCACAAAAGGCGATACAATACTCTGTCCGCTCCTCTACGGTCAGATCCTTTGTCCTTGAATTGGCATTGCTCACCGCCTCAACATCGATTACTACCGGATATTCCACTTTGTAAGGCTGTATCGCATCAAGCACGTACTCAGCCTCCTCCTCCGCTTCTTCCACGCTGGTTGCCTGAGTAAAGAAATAGACTCCTACGTCAATATCATTTTTGCGGGCGCCTTTGATATTATCCTCGAAATTCTCATCCTCCAGAATCTCGCCCTTCGTATATCCTCTGATGCCTAATCTTATAAAAGCATATTCCACATCGTCATTGGCTACCTTTTCCCAGTCTATCTCACCCTGATATTTGGACACATCAATACCTTTATGTGCAATGCTTTCCCCGTTCTCATAATAATTCATGATCTCATTTTCATCCAGAGCAAACTTTGCAGGGTCATATGTATGATGTGCCAGATCTTCCAGAATCGGGAAAAAATAAAACTCACCCGCATCTGCCACAACGATCTCGTCCGGATAGAAGTATCGCAGCATCGCTGTTGTGCCGTCACCGGACAGCATGAGTTCCTTTAATTTATTCAAAAACTCACTGCTCACTTCCTCGCTCGTCTGATTAGCCGTCTCCTCCCTTGCAAGGGCAAGCATTGCGTCCACTTCTCCCTGCGTGTAAGTGACTGTCTCATCCATACGGATCGCCTCCAGCTCATTCATGACGACCGCATTTTCCATCTGTGCCGAACGATACTTAAATACCATCATTAGGCAGATCGTAATTGCCGATAGTGTCACGAGACATAGTATGATCGAACCGATCAATATCCCGTTTTCACTCCTTCTGTGCTTCTTCTTCCGTCTCTTATTACCTTGAAAATTACTTTCGCGCATAAACTCTCCTTATATTTATATCTAGTCTTCATCAGATCCGTTCACTGAAATAACTCTTATATCCTTCCCCGAAAATCTCTGATGCACTCGTGACAATCATGAATGAGTCCGCGTCCTCATCCCGTACAATACTCTCCACACGCGGAAATACCGTTTTCTTCATGGCACACATGATCACCTGCTTGTCATTTCCGCTGTAAGCTCCGCGCCCGTTAATCATTGTGATACCGATATCCAGTTCTTCCAGAATACGCGATGCGATCTGCTGCGGTTTATCACTGATAATATACAGTAATTTCGCCTCATCCCTGCCGTAAAGTACCACGTCCATCGTAATCGACGAACAGCCTACCGCAATCGCCGCATACAGCGCCGCGTCAATATTTCCGAAAACAATTCCCGACAACGTCACCACGATGGCGTCTGCAATAAAAAACAGATTTCCTGTCTTTAAATGCGGAAATTTAAGTCGCAATGCTTTGACTATGATATCCATACCGCCCGTCGTTGCACCCGTCTTAAATATGATACCGATAGATACCGCCGATAAAATACCACCCGCAATCGCTGCCAACAGTCTATCACAGGTAGCCGCCGGAAAAGAAGTCAAAATATTGGTAAATGTGGAAATGAGAACCGTAGCATAGACAGTCGAGACCGTCAGCCCCAGCCCGAATTTCCATATAGCAAAGCATAGGATCGGTATATTCAAAAGCAGGATCAACGTACCCGTGCTGACCGGAATCAACCGATTCAAAATGATTGCTATTCCCGTCACTCCTCCAGGCGCCATATTGTTCGGATCGATAAACAGACTGACCCCTGCCGCATAGACAAAAGCCGCCACTGTTATAATAATATATTTCTTTATCCATTCTGTCTTGCTTTTTTTTAAAAAATTTTTATTTTTCTTCTCTTTTTTGCTTTTTTCTCTTTTCATACTATATAGCATGTCCTTTTTTCCATCAATTCATGACATAGGTTACACAAGAAAAAGTCAGACCCCACCGCCTGACTCTCTCCACATAATTACTGCAATACTATTAAATTCCCACGCGCACCAGCTTCGGCTGATACCCGTTTTTATTCAAAGCATCTATGATCTGATTCTTATGCTCCGTACCGTATGCCTCCAACGTAATGCGAAGCTCCACTGCCGCATTCCGGTTGATGGAGACAAACTGGTTATGCTCCAGCTTGATGACATTACCGCTCTGTTTCGCAATCACATCGGACACTCTGGACAGTTCTCCCGGCTTATCCGGCAAAAGAACGGACACCGTAAAGATTCTGTCACGCATCACAAGTCCCTGCTGTACCACGGAGGACATGGTAATCACATCCATATTGCCGCCGCTTAAAATGGAAACGATCTTCTTGTTCTTTACATCAAGATGTTTCAACGCCGCTACCGTGAGCAGACCGGAATTTTCAACGATCATCTTATGATTCTCAACCATATCAAGGAATGCCACTACCAGTTCTTCATCTTCCACTGTGATGATATCGTCCAGATTCTGACTCACATACGGAAAAATATTCGTCCCCGGCGTTTTCACTGCCGTACCGTCGGCGATCGTATTCACCCGGTCAAGCGTTAACACTTTGCCTGCGTGAATAGACTCCTGCATGCAGTTTGCCCCGGCAGGTTCTACGCCGATAACCTTAATCTTAGGATTCAGCAGTTTCGCCAGAGTGGATACGCCGGTTGCAAGCCCGCCGCCGCCGACAGGCACCAGAATATAATCTACAAGTGGAAGTTCCTTGATGATCTCCATTGCTATAGTTCCCTGACCGCAAGCCACATCCAGATCGTCAAAAGGATGCACGAAAGTATATCCTTTCTCTTCCGCCAACTGATAGGCATGTGCACACGCTTCATCGTATACATCTCCGTGAAGAATCACTTCCGCTCCGTAGCTCTTCGTGCGGTTTACTTTGATCAGTGGCGTGGTCGTAGGCATTACGATGACAGCCTTCACCCCATAACACTTTGCAGCGTAGGCAACACCCTGCGCATGATTGCCGGCTGACGCTGTGATCAGACCTTTCTCTCGCTCTTCTTCCGACAGTGTGCTAATCTTGTAGTAAGCGCCACGAAGTTTATATGCGCCCGTCAACTGCATATTTTCAGGTTTTAAATAAACTTTATTCCCTGTTTGTGCACTGAAATGATCACTGTATACCAGTTTCGTCTCTGAAGCAACCTCTTTGACGACTTCATATGCCTCTTCAAATTTATCTAATGAAAGTTCTTTCATTCTTCTTCCCCTTCCCCAGTCTTCTGAACATCAAACAATGCATCCACAAACTGATCTGCATCAAACTTCTGTAAGTCATCTATCGTCTCGCCCACTCCGATGTATTTCACCGGAATCTGCAATTCGGACTGAATCGCTACTGCGATACCGCCCTTCGCCGTACCGTCCATCTTCGTCAGAATGATACCTGTCAGATCCGCAACCTCTCCAAATTCTTTCGCCTGTTGGAGCGCATTCTGACCGGTCGTTCCGTCAAGCACCACCAGATTCTCCCTGTGCGCATTCGGAAATTCCTTGTCGATGATACGATTGATCTTCTTTAACTCTTCCATCAGATTCTTTTTGTTATGCAGCCTTCCTGCCGTGTCACACAACAGCACGTCAACACCTCTCGCCTTGGCAGCGTTCACCGCATCATAGATCACGCTTGCAGGGTCAGAACCTTCATTGCCCCCGATCACATCTACGCCTGCACGGTTCGCCCATTCACTGAGCTGTTCGCCTGCTGCCGCCCGGAAAGTGTCCGCCGCCGCGAGAAGAACTTTTCTCCCCTGCGCCTTAAGTTTGCCTGCGAGTTTTCCCACTGTGGTCGTCTTACCCACGCCGTTGACGCCGATCACCAGCACCACCGACTGTTCGTTCTCGAAATCGTATGCCATCTCCCCTACCTGCATCTGCTCCTTAATATTCTGAATCAGGAACTCCTTACAGTCTGCCGGCTCTTTGATATGGTTCTCTTTAACCTGTTCCCGCAGTTTATCAAGAATCTCCTCGGTAGCTTTCACTCCGATATCGCCCATGATCAGAATTTCTTCCAGTTCTTCATAGAAATCCTCATCAATGTTGGAAAATCCACCGAATACCGCATCGATCCCATGTACGATATTGTTTCTCGTCTTACTTAATCCTTCTTTTAATCTGCTGAAAAATCCTTTTTTTTCTTCACTCATCAGTCATCCAATTCCTTATCGATCAAATTAACACTTACCAATGTGGAGATACCTTTCTCCTGCATGGTAATACCGTAGAGACGATCCGCCTTCTCCATCGTGCCCCTCCTGTGGGTGATAACAATAAACTGCGTATTCTTCGTCAGTTTATGCAGATACTTCGCGAATCTTCCCACATTGCTCTCATCAAGCGCCGCCTCGATCTCGTCAAGCAGACAGAATGGTGAGGGCTTTAAGTTCTGGATTGCAAAAAGCAGACAGATTGCCGTCAGGGATTTCTCACCACCGGACATCTGCATCATGTTGACAAGCTTTTTGCCGGGCGGCTGTGCAATAATGCGTATTCCCGCCTCCAGCACATCCTCTTCCTCTATCAGTTCAAGCGTTCCCTTACCACCGCCGAACAACTCCTTAAACACTTTATCAAACTCTCTGTTGATCTCGGCAAATTTCTCATTGAACTGTTTTCGCATGGAAGTATCCAGTTCCTCAATAATGTTAAGCAGCGTCTTCTCGGCTTCCACCAGATCGTCATGCTGAGTCTTCAAGAATGTATAACGTTCCATCAGATTCTTAAAGTCCTCGATGGCATTAACATTAACGTCGCCAAGTTTTCGGATCGAATCTTTGAGCGCAGTGATCTCCTTCTTCATAGACGGCAGATCATTCATTTCGTCGTCTTTGAGAGACTCCGCATCAGATAATGTGATCTCATACTCGTCCCACATATAGTTAATCTGAGACTCGATAGATTCCTCCATCCGCTCTTTCTGGCTGCCCAGTCGGTATACTTCCTTGTCCAAAGCTGTCATCCGCTCCGACAACTCTTCTCTGGATGCAAAAAAGTTCTTCTGCTTCGCCGATAATTCTTCTTTTACCGCAGTATCTTCTTTTAATTTCTCTGCAGCATCATTCTGTGCCGTGTAGGAAGTTGCGATGGTCTTCTCAATTTCCAGAATACTCGCCTTCTTGCGTTCCACTTCCTCTTTGCCAAGGTGCAGACCTTCCTGTACTTCATTCAGCTCAGCCGTATGTCTGGCAATCTCACCTTCCACACGTTCCAGATTCTGTCGTTGAAAGTCCTCGCTCTGACGCATCTTCTCGACTTCCACATCCCACTCGGAAACTTTGGCAGACTGACTGGATTCTTCGGCACGCTTCACTTCCAACTGCTGTTGAAATTCTGTGATTTGTACTTCCACATTTTTCTCTAAAGTCTCAGAATCTTCCAGTTCTCTGGCAATCTCATCTTTGCCTACCTGAATCTCCTTGATCTGTAACTCAATATCCTGCTCCTCGGTCTTTAACTCGCCGAAGCCTTCCTCCGCCTCGCTCTTCTTATCTCTTGCCTGCATCACATTCATTCTTGCCGTATTCTGCTCGATGAATCTGCGCTGTAACTGTCCCTTGATATCCTCAATATCCAGACGAAGTTTGTTACGCTTTCTCTTCGTCTCCTCGATATCATTGAGCAGCTTATCAATGTCGATAACGTACTGCTTTACTTTCTTCTCTAATTCCTCCATCTCACGGCGTCTTCCCAGAAGATTGGAGTTATTCTTGAAAGCACCGCCGCTGATGGCACCGCCGGGCACAAGCAGTTCTCCCTCCAAGGTGACCATACGGATACCGTAATCAAATTTTCTGGCAATCTTCACTGCATGATCTACATTGTCAATGACTACGATACGTCCGAGCATTGCCTTAGCGACATTACGGTATTTCTTGTCAATTTTGACCAGTTCATCCGCCATGCCGATAACGCCCTCTTCCTTAAGCGCCTCGGGATTCTTAAACTCCTGCGGATGAGTGATGCTTGTGAGCGGCAGAAACGTGGCACGTCCCGCTTTTGCCTTCTTTAAGTAACCGATCATGCGCTTCGCAGTCTCTTCATCCTCAGTGACGATATTCTGAATATTACCGCCAAGCGCCGTCTCGATCGCCGTCTCATACTTGGCGTCTGCCTGAATGATATCCGCTACAACGCCGATGATACCTTTTTCCTGTCCCTTCTTCTCCATCACCGCCTTGACACTTCCACCGTAACCCTCATAGCGTTCTGTCAGATTCGCCAACGCCTCTAATTTGGATTTCTCCTGATGGTACAATACCTGTGTATCCCGTAACTTCTGATCTCTGCCCGCCAGTTCTTCCCTCATGCCGGCAAGCTGTTCTTCCATAGTTTCCTGCTTCTCGTTCAGTTCGCGGATCACTACATTAACTGCTTCGAATTCCTCTTCCAGTTTCTTGATTGTTTCCGTCTGTGCCGCTTCGTCAGATTTCGCACGAAGCAGTCTGGAATTCAGTTCCGCCTTGCGGATATTTATCTGCTCTAACATAGTGTCATAGCGTCCAAGCTTTGACTTGATCGTAGCCCGGTTATTCAAAGCGCCTATAATCGTATTCTTACCGCTTTCGATGTTGTTATTAAGTTCTTCGATCTTACTCTGCGTTTCCTCAAGCAGCTGTCTCGCCTCAGCCCGTTCCCGTTCCAGTTGTTCCAGCTTTGTATCGATCTCATTCTTTTCCGCCAGAATCTCATTTTTCTCTGTCGTGCGCTCATTGATCTGCTCTTGAATACTTCTGATACGATTCTGCAGATGTTCTTCATTTCCCTCGGCAGAATGAATCTGTTCCTTTAAAACGTTGATCTCGCCTTCCAGCTTAGACCGCGTGACGCCTGTATCCGTCAAGGTCGCTCTCGCCGTCTCGATTGCCTGATCAAGCTGCTCAATCCGGCTCTCTATCTGCTCATACTCATCTTTGATATGTTCATATTTCTGCTTGGTGTCCTCCAGATCACCGTTTGCGATATGTAACTTTCCTTCCACCTCGGTAAGCTGCTGTCTCACACGCACATTCTCTAAGAGAAATACATTGACATCCAGAGTCTTTAACTCTTCTTTTTTCTTCAAATAGACTTTTGCCTTCTCGGACTGCTTTTCAAGCGGTCCGATCTGCTTTTCAAGTTCGGAGAGAATATCATTGACACGGACAAGATTCTGCTTCTCATCCTCCAGCTTTTTCTGTGCCGCATATTTTCTGCGCTTAAACTTAACAATACCTGCTGCCTCGTCAAAAAGCTCTCTTCTCTCTTCCGGCTTACCGCTCAAAATCTTATCGATCTGTCCCTGTCCGATGATAGAATATCCTTCTTTACCGATACCCGTATCATAAAACAGTTCGTTGACATCCTTAAGACGACATATCGTGCCGTTGATCATATATTCGCTCTCACCGGAACGATACAATCTTCTGGAAACCGTCACTTCGTCATAGTCTATCGCAAGCTGATGATCCGCATTGTCCAGTGTGATCGCCACATAGGCATATCCCAAGGGCTTGCGCATCTCCGTTCCTGAAAAGATAACGTCCTGCATACTTGCGCCTCGAAGCTGTTTGATACGCTGCTCTCCAAGCACCCATCTGACCGCATCCGCCACATTACTCTTCCCGGAACCGTTCGGTCCTACAATACCGGTGATACCATTGTGAAACTTAAATGTAATTTTATTTGCAAAGGATTTAAACCCATGTACCTCTATACTTTTTAAATACATACATACCTCTTTATGGTTATTCTTCTAACTCTTGTGTCTTTTAAGCAAGGCTTCATACGCCGCCTTCTGTTCCGCAGACTTTTTGGAATGCCCGGTTCCACTTCCAGCTCTCACGTCATCTATCATCACGTCAACCACAAAAGTCTTATTATGTTCCGGACCGTCCTCACGCAAAAGTTCATAGTGGAGCGTTCCGTTGTTTTCCTTCTGTATTTCTTCCTGCAAAATAGTCTTGGCATCGTAAAATAATTGTTTGTGTTCCAGATCGGACAGAATCACACGATGAATATAATCCGCCGCCTCTTTCAACCCACTGTCTAAATAAACAGCGCCGATGACAGCTTCCATAACATCTGAAATAATGGAGTCCCGGTTTCTCCCTCCGGTCGCCTCTTCTCCTTTGCCAAGAAGAATATATTCCTCCAGCCCCATCTCTCTGGCACAAAATGCCAGCGCCGGCTCACAGACGATCGATGAACGAAACTTCGTCATCTTCCCCTCTGTCATATCCGGATTATTCTGATAGATATACTCACTGCTGACCAGTTCAAGCACCGCATCACCCAAAAACTCCAAACGTTCATAATCGCCGGATTTATTGATTTTCTGTTCGTTGGCATAGGAACTATGCGTCAATGCCTGCTTTAAAAGCAGTCTATTTCGAAACCGATATCCGATTTTTTGTTCCAGCTTCGCCATCTTCTCCTCTGACATGAGAATCCTCCACATAGAAAAACCCTTTCTTGCAAAAAGGGTTTCCTTGCTTTCTTTATGACATAGAATTTTGGATCAGTGCAACTGCTTCACCCACTGTAGTAATATGCTCCACCTTATCAGCCGGAATTTCTATCTCAAAGGCTTCCTCGATTCCCATAATGATCTGAAATACATCCAACGAATCCGCCCCAAGATCTTCCGTAAAAGTGGTTTCCATCGTAACCTCATTAGGATCAACATTCAGCACGTCCGCTATCACTTCTTTTAATTTATCAAATTCCATGTTCACAGCTGCCCCTTTCGTTTTATCTATCGTTCTACTTGTCTTCTTCGGACACAGTCTCCTCTGTCAGGATCATCTCTTTGATCTTTTCATTGATTCTCTGTTCCGTAAAGGTAATACACTGTAAAATAGAATTCTTGATCTCTATTGATTTGGAACTGCCGTGAGTTTTAACTACCAGTCCCTTTAGTCCGAGCATCGGCGCACCACCGTACTGCTCTAAATCAAACGCCTTTAAAGTCTGTTTCAGAGCCGGCTTCACCAAAAGCGCTCCAATTTTACTTCTAAGGCTCGTCATCATGCCATCTTTTACTTTCTTAATGAGCGTAGCTCCAACACCTTCGTAGGTCTTCAAAATTACATTGCCCACAAAAGCTTCGCAGACGACCACATCTGCCGCGCCGGCAGGAATATCCCTTGCCTCCACGCTGCCGATAAAATTAATGTCAGGACAATTCTTTAAAAGCGGAAAAGTTTCCTTGACAAGAGCATTGCCCTTCTCCTCCTCCGCACCGATATTCACAATACCCACTTTCGGGTTCTTAACTCCCATGACATGTTCCATATAAACGGAACCCATCTTGGCAAACTGTACCAGATGAGACGGTCTGGCATCCACATTAGCGCCGCAGTCAATAAGCAGAGAACATCCTGTCTCGGTAGGAATAAGCGGTGCCAGAGGCGGTCTCTCCACGCCCTTGATCCGTCCTACGATAACTTGTCCTCCCACGAGGGTCGCCCCTGTGCTGCCTGCGGAAACAAAAGCATCGCAAGTGCCGTCCTTCACGAGATTCAACGCTTTGACCAACGAAGAGTCTTTCTTCTTACGGATTGCCATAACAGGCGGTTCTGCCGTCTCAATAATCTCCGTAGCCGGAACGATCTCCATCTGTTCCTTCTGGTATGTGTATCCTGAAAGCTCCTTCTTAAGCACATCCTCTAAGCCCACCAAGTATACCTTAACCTTGCTGTTCTCATTGATAGCTTCCACCGCACCTTTGACGATTTCTACCGGAGCATTATCGCCACCCATCGCATCTACTGCTACTTTAACAAATTCACTCATACCGCCGTTCAAACCCTTCCTTAGTCTGCGCCTATTAAAATATCATATCTACTATACTAAATATACATACAAAAATCAAGTTCTAAAAGCACAGCATCTATGCTGTATCCATATCTTATTCGCAAACAAATAAGGCTTTCCGAGGAATCCCGAAAAGCCCTTGTTTACAATACTTAGTCAACTGCAATGATCTCTTTTTTGTTGTATGTTCCGCATTTCTTACATACTCTGTGAGGCACCATCAAAGCGCCGCATTTGCTGCATTTAACCAATGTAGGAGCACTCATCTTCCAGTTTGCTCTTCTCTTATCTCTTCTACCTTTAGAAGATTTATTCTTAGGACAAATAGACATCGTTACACCTCCTTATTCGCGTTAAAGATATCTTTTATTACCGCCATCCTGGGATCAGGAACAAAAGTATCACAATCACATGTTCCCGTATTCAAATCTTTGCCGCACTGACGGCATATTCCTTTGCAGTCAGATTTGCACAAGACTTTCATAGGCCAGTTAATTACGATTTCATTGATTAGTAAGTCTTCCACGTTGAACTGATAGCCATCCATAAACTCCTGATCTTCTGCTTCATCAGGTATGGCTTCCATCATGTCCGGCGCGAACACTTCTCTGTCAAACTGAAGTATAAGCGTCTTGTCTACAGGTTGCAGACATCTGTCACAGTTCATAGAAAATGTGATTCTGGCGCTGCCGGTAATCCGCGCTTTCCCTTTACCGATATTGGTAAAAGTCAGATCAACCGGAGCTTTATCCTTTACCGGAAATACGGTATCACCTATCCTAACCTGCTCCAATTCCGTCTCTACCTGCATCGTGACTGCCTTGCCTTCATTTGTAAAAACATCAGTTAAGTTCACGAACATAGTTGACTCCTATCCACACTCAAACAATTATACCTATGAGAATATAGTTTGTCAACCACAAAATTTTATCCTGTTTTACCTATCCTGTTTTTCCATTTCTGTTCCTTCTGCGGTATCTGTTCCCTTAATTACTGTCTTCCCTCTCTGATATTCCAGAAGCTTTTCATTGAGCCGCCGGGTTTCTCTCGTTTCCATAGCCCATAAAACAAACGAAATAATAATAAAAATAATTATAATGAGAACCATCATACCCAAGGTCATGACCGGAACACTCAAGTCAAACCACTCAAAATAATCGCCCAGACCTAATACAACAACATTGATATACAGATAATGGAGCAGTATATCGATCCTGTACCTCCATATTCCGACTTCTTTTGCCGAGTGAATCAGATTCCCAAGACTGCATAAAAAAGAGGTGATCAGTATCTGCCCCAGAATCTCTGCACCGACATCATTCATCCCGTAAAATACTTTGATATAAATAAGTGTTGCAAAGACGATTCCCGTTGTGATCATACAGAAAGTCAGGAGAATCTCTTTTATTTTTTTAATAAACAAATATTCCATAATCTTTCTCCGCCTCCCTACATACCGAGTCTCTTTTTCAAATGAGGGACATAAGCTCTGGAAATCAATACCTTCTCCCCGTTCATCATAGTCGCCTCAAACCGTCCGCCGAATTCCGGTGCAAAATGCTTTACTTTGGACAAATTCAGAATCACCGATTTAGATGCTCTAAAGAAATCAGTATGCGCATACTCTTCCTCGATCTCGTAGAGCTTTTTCTTTGTCTCTAACACTTCTTTTTGCAAATATAGATAAACTCTGTTATCCACCGCCTCTATATAATAGATTTCATCCGCACTGATCTGCCTGATCTTATCATCCCACATGACCGTAAATTTGCCCCGCCGGGTTTTCAGCTCATTCACGATTCTGAGCGTCGCCTCATCAAGCTGACTGCACCTGATGATGATCTCTTCCTCCTCACCCGGCGCAATATCCTGTATTGTTATTTTCATATGAAACCTTCCATCCTCTATCGATCCCGCCCTGCACGGTATTTACTCACAATAAACGCCGCCACGGTGACTACTGCACTTAATCCTATCACAAATAATACCGAAGTGAAATCTGAAATCATCTGTTCATTCAAAGAAATTGTGATCCCCATTTCTGTCTGATAGATTTCCGCCACTTTTTCAGGCACTCCGTCAAACGTTGCCGCAAGCGTCTTACTCGTACACACACGCCGCATCATTGCCGCTCCATGAAGTACCGGAAAAGCTTTTAAAACCGATGCGATCTTCTCTGGCAGCATACCGACCGGAAGATAGATTGCCCCCACAAATCCGACCAGTGTACCGATGACCGTCAACATTCCGCTCCACGCCCCGGAACTGTGTATGAAAAGCGCCAGCAGATAGGCTGTTGCCGAATATAGAAATGTATTGAGCAAAATCATTCCAACGAGTGCTGCGCAGTCCGAGGCTCCGAGCATTTCGACACCACAGGCAATCATATATCCTTCCCCTAATATAAGTGTCAATAGACACAGCAGTATTCCGATAACCCACGAAGCCAGTATATACCCGAGCGCGATCTTACTGCGTTTCACCGGTGCAACATAAAACGCCGCAAGTCTGCCTTCCATCTCGTCCGTCACCATATTGCCCATAACAGTCATCGGCACCGTTACACAGTTGACCAGAAGCACTCCTGCTAATGTCCACATGCTGATAAGAGATTTGGCATGTTCCCTGTCAAGCGCCGCATCCCGCACGCCTCCATACTGCTCTAACAATTCAACCGTGTTGTCCGTATTCATATTTCCCAGAAATACCACCATCAGCATCAGCACGATCAGCATCGATAAAATCGAGAAAAGCACCGATGCTCTGTCCCGTACAAAAATCAGGATATTTCTTTTCACCAAAACATATATTTCTTTCATAATAGTCTGTCCCTTCCTTATTTTCTCTTCCTTATCCGCAAATCAGTTTTCTTGATTTTCCAATGCTCTGCCTGTAACATTTAAGAACACATCATCCATCGTCCCCTGTAACATCTCGAACCCGTCCAATATATCCCGGCACCGTTCGAGAATAGGCAGTGCATGCATGCTCTCATCCACCGTCAGAATGATATTTGATTCTTTCACATGATAGGACAGCTTCTCCTGCTCTAATATCTGACACATTTCCTGTTCTCTGTCAGGTAATGGCACCATACGCAGCTTATCTTTTGCATACCGCTCTTTTAGATCAAACGGCGTTCCCTGTTCTTTTAGATGCCCCGCATCTATGATGGCAATGTTGGTCGCACGTGCCGCCTCCTCCATATAGTGAGTCGTCAGAAAAACTGTCATATGCATTTCCTGTCTCAACTGTTCCACACTCTCCCACACAAGCTTGCGCGTCGCCGGGTCCAGCCCTGTTGTAGGCTCATCTAAGAAAAGTATCTCCGGCGTATGCAGAAGCGCCGCCGCGATCTCACAGCGTCTCTTCTGTCCGCCCGACAACTTTACATACCGTCTGCTGAGGATATCTTTAAGGTTCATGATTTCACAGACATCATCTAATTTCTTTTTGAGTTTTGCTTTGTCACTTTCATAGAGACTTCCACGTGTCATTAAATTCTCTTTGACACTCAATCGGTTATCCAGACTGTTATTCTGACAGACTACACCAATCGCTCGTCGGATTTCTTCGTTATCCTTCCCCAATCGGTATCCACATATTTCCACCTGCCCGTCGGTGGGTGGAAAAAGAGTACACAACATATTGATCGTTGTGGACTTGCCTGCCCCATTGATCCCGAGAAATCCGAATAATTCCCCTCTTTCAATTTGAAAACTGATATCGTCTACTGCTTTTACTTCTTTGAAATATTTTTTGAGATGTAACACTTTGACTGCCGTATCCATAGCTGCTTCCCTCCTGTGATTATGGAAACAATGGTTCTACCTGTTAAGGCATCATTGCTCCGATGCAGTTATGATATCAGCGTTAAAAAAAACAGAAAATATAAAACATGGTAAGATGCGATTTTAGAAAGGTAAGTGGTGAAAATATGTTGGCAGCTTACAGGACTGCGTCCTGTCGCTCGTGTTGCCACTTGCAATGCCGATAAGTTCAAACAGACCTGAGCTCATGCAAGCATGACTCATGTCTATTCGACCTTATCGGCGCTGCCAATAAGCTTATCACGCAAGTTGAGCCTGAACTGCCGTCAGCGCTACTACACCTACGATATCCTGCCAAGAACAACCACGGGAAAGGTCATTGACCGGTTTGGAGATTCCCTGAAGCATCGGACCGTATGCTTCCGCTTTGCCGAGTCTCTGTACCAGCTTATAACCGATATTGCCGCAGTCCAGATTGGGAAAGATCAACACATTTGCCTTACCTGCCACTTCACTGCCCGGCGCCTTGGACTTCGCCACCTGAGGTACCAGCGCTGCATCCGATTGAAGTTCTCCGTCGATACACAGATGCGGATACTGTTCATGTGCGATCCTTGTAGCCTCAACCATCTTATCTACAAGCGGGTGCTTCGCACTTCCTTTAGTGGAGTGAGACAACATTGCAATGATGGGTTTCGCACCTACCAGACTCTTAAAACTCTTTGCGGAAGTATCTGCAATCGCTGCAAGTTCTTCCGCCGTAGGATCCTGATTCAATCCGCAGTCCGCAAACAGGAAGGTACCGTTTTCTCCAAATTCACAATCCGGAACATCCATAATAAAGAAACCTGATACGAGTTTGACACCCGGTGCAGTCTTCAATATCTGCAATGCTGGTCTTAATGTATCCGCTGTCGCATGACACGCTCCCGCTACCATGCCATCTGCATCATTCGCTTTGACCATAACAACGCCGAACGTGAGGTAATCACTCAGCAGAATCTCTTTCGCTTTCTCCGGGGTCATACCTTTATTCTTTCTCGTTTCATACAAAAGGTTCGTGTATTCCTCCAGCTTATCGGTCTTCTCCGGATCAATGATCGTAACGCCATCCAGCTCCACTTCCAGCCAGCCTGCACCATCCATGATCTTTTCTTCATTGCCGACCATTATAATATTGGCAATTCCTTCTTTCAGAATATTTGCTGCTGCGATCAGCGTCCTCTTGTCATTCGTCTCCGGCAGGACAATCGTCTTTTTGTCGCTTCTCGCCTTCTCTTTCATCAGATCAATGTAAGACATGTTGTTCTCCTTCCTTCTATTTCATAATTTTAAATAAGTTCATATAACTCTTTATATAAGCAAAATTATACAAAAATAAACGATGTCATACAAGATGTATTCCTTTTTTTATCTCATTTTTGTCTTCGTTTTTTTGTATTAAATTTAGTACTTACTTTTTATACCAAACATAGATACAAAATAGTCTTTTTATGTTAGACTGATAGATAAAAGCAAAATAACACCGTTTGACAGCGATACATTCAGGTAAAGGGGAAAAAATGAAAACAGTAGGCATTATCGCAGAGTATAATCCGTTTCATAACGGACATGCATATCATATCGCCAAAGCAAAAAAAGTAACCGATGCAGATTACTGCATTGTCGTCATGAGCGGCAACTTTGTACAGCGGGGTGCACCTGCCATAACGGACAAATATCTCCGCGCCGAAGCCGCCCTTTGGAGCGGTGCTGACCTTGTCCTAGAACTGCCTGTTTACTATGCCCTCTCAAGTGCACAGTATTTTGCCTTCGGCGCAGTGACGCTCTTAGACAAACTCGGCGTCACGGATGTTCTCTGTTTCGGAAGTGAATGCGGCAACACTTCTCTTCTGGTGGAATTTGCCCAGAACCTGTCGAACGAAAATGATACTTTTAAGGAAATATTAAACAGACAGCTTAGAAGCGGTATGACTTATCCTAATGCCAGAAATTCGGCTTTATTGACATGTGCTCCCCATCTTAATGCCCATATGAATGTACTGATGACTCCTAATAATATCCTCGGAATCGAGTACTGCAAAGCGCTCTACAAACGTGAGAGTAAGATCGCTCCTTATACGATTCGCCGTGCAGGAGCCTCCTATCATGATGCGAGTCTGAGCAGTTCTTATTGTTCTGCTCTGGCAATCCGCGAAGCTATATCATCCTCCGGTCAACTATCGGATATCAGAACATTAATGCCACAGAGTGCTTACGATCTTCTGGAATCACAGTGCGGGCATTCTTTTCCTATCCTCGCTGACGATTTCTCCCTGCCGCTGCACTATCAGCTTTTATCAGAGCAGTCGGAAGGATATGCAAAATACGCAGACATCAGCAGCGATCTTTCCGACCGCATTGTAAGGAAACTGCCCTCATACCACAGTTTCACCGAATTTTGTGATCAATTAAAGACCAAAAACATGACCTATACACATATTGCACGGAGTCTGATGCACATCCTTCTGAGAATGCCACAGGCAGATTTCATTAACTATCAGTCCGAAGATTATATCTATTACGCACGTATGCTTGGTTTCCGTAAAAGTGCTGAACCGCTCCTTACCGCCATCAAAGCAAAGAGCAGCATACCACTTCTGTCCAAACTAGCCGATGCCGACGCTCTACTATCAGAAAACGGCAGACGTATGCTGGCAAAAGATATCTATGCCGGACATATCTATCAAAGTATCGCGCAACACAAATTTCCTGACAGCGCAAATACAGAAACCGAATATACAAAACAGATACGCAAGGTCTGATTCCCTGCGTATCTGCTCATAATCTGTCCATATAGTCAACTGCCGGTTATGCCGGGCTGAGCACTTCACTAATCTTACCGACGATTTTGTCTCGCACCATATCGGCAATTTCCGTCGTTGTCATGCCCTTATATTCTTCATAGGAAATTGCATTTAAGAAATGCACCTGTGTTTCCACCGGCTTTAAGGACCACTCCTCAAAGGCTTTGTAAGAATCGATCAATGCTACCGGAACGATTGGAACTCTGGCTTTTACCGCACTCTTAAAACTGCCCGGTTTGAACACACCCACTGTATTATGGTTTCTGTAATATCCCCCTTCGGGAAAAATAATAAATTTGCGGCCTTTCTTGGTATCTTCAGCCAATTCTTTGATAATCATCACAGATTGTTTCAGATCGTCTTTGATCATCCGCTTCCCTTTCACCAAGTCAATAAACTGCTTCACTAGCAATCCGTGAGATTTCGCATCATCAATCACTACGGAACACGGTTTCTCATGGGCATACATGATCCCCAACGCATCATACTTCCCCTGATGATTAGGAAACATCATATAACCGCCTTCCTCAGGCAGATTTTCCATACCGTATCTTTTCGTAGAAATGTGCCCCGCCCTCATCATGCGACGAATGGCAAGCCTTGCATACTTATAACACTCTTCTTCCGTGTACTTTTCCGTATGCTTTGCCTTATATGCCATCTTGGGTATCATATAAATTCTGGGCAGATTACATACAATAACCTGTATAAAACGTAACATAATTCTCTCTTTCTCCCTCGCCTCACATCACTATAACAGTGGTGAAAACAATTTTAAAATCGGTCCGATCACATTGGTTTTGACAAACTTCTTTGTACACCACTCCAATGTAACCGACTCTGAAACTGCAAAAGTCTCCTCCATATCCTTCTTTAATTCTTCGATTGCATCCGCCTGATATAAGAACACGCCACACTCAAAATGATGATAGAAACTCCGGTAGTCAAAATTGATCGTGCCAACCGTCGCCGCCTCATCATCGCAGAGCACGCATTTAGAATGAATAAACCCCGGCGTATATTGATAAATCTTAACACCTGCTTCTATCAGATTCTGATAGTTAGACTGGGTCAGCCAGTATATCATCTTCTTATCCGGCACCCCGGGCGTAACGATGCGTACATCCACACCGCGTTTTGCCGCCAGTTTCAGCGCTGTATACATCTCGTTATCCGTAATCAGGTATGGCGTATAGATATAAATATATTTCTTGGCATACCCGATCAGATTGAGGTAAACATTCTCTCCGAGAATCTCGTTGTCTAACGGTGTGTCCACGTAAGGCTGAACAAAGCCTTTTGCTTCTTGTTTTTCCACAAAGTGATAACGGTATCTGTCATATTCTTCTTCGGTATAACAGGACATATTCCACATTTGAAGAAACATCACCGTGAAATTCCACACTGCCTCTCCTTCGATACGAATACCGGCATCCTTCCAGTGATCACCATGCGGATGTGTATAGTTAATATACTCATCCGACATATTGATGCCGCCGGTATAACCGACTTTACCGTCTATCACCACGATCTTTCTGTGATCTCTGTTATTCAATATAAGTGACATAAAGGGAATCAGTCTGTTAAACGCAACACACTTAATTCCTTTTTTCTCCATCATCTCATAATATTTCTTAGGCAGCAGAAAAGCGCTTCCCACATCATCATAGATCAGCCGGACTTCTACGCCCTCTTTCACTTTGCGCTCCAGAATCTCCAGAACCGAATTCCACATACTGCCCTCACACAAAATGAAAAACTCTATAAAGACGAAATGCTCCGCCTGTTCCAGATCTTCAAGCATCTGTTTCCAATATGGTAATCCTTCCGGATAGTACGTGGTTGCTGTATGCTCCCACACCGGTGTCATTGCATAATCCATAATATATCTACTCTGATTGGCAATGCCCGGATTATCCTTTTCTAACTTCGTTATGACCTCTTCATCCTGCTTTAAACATTTTCTGATAAGAACATCCGTCCGTTCCATGCCCGCGCGTAATTTCTTAGGTATAAAAACATGTCCGAAAGCAAGATACAGGATACCCCCGAAAAGCGGAAATATCAAAATCGGTACGATCCATGCCAATTTTACGGCAGGATTGTTTGGCTTCCAGACAATATAAAACACTGCTCCGAAACTTAAAAGCCTCAGAACAAAAGCAATTTCCACATAGTAATTGCCCCATTTAAAAATTTCAAGCATAAAAAAACCGATTTGCATCAGCACAATAAGCGCTGTTATCACTACTCTGTTTAAAGCATAATGTAATATTTTTCTCATTTCAAAAATCCATTGACGATCTGTTCCTCCGCTTCTTTCTCCGTGAGTCCCAGCGTCATAAGCTTCATCAACTGTTCTCCTGCAATCTTGCCGATCGCCGCTTCATGTATCAAATTTGCTTCTATATTATTTGCAGTCAGTTCCGGAACAGCGCTGACACTTGCTTTATCCATGATAATGGCATCACATTCACTGTGTCCGTGACACGCACCGTTACCGATGATCCTGCTCTTAAAAAGCTGCTCGGAATTATCCTTTGCCACCGAACGGGACACCAGATTGACACTGGAATCATCTCCGTTCATCTCCACGGTAAAATCCGTCTCCGCATACTGTCTTCCATGCGTCATGATCTTCTCATGAATGACTAGCGAAGCTCCTTCTTCCACCTCTGCATTTGTTACTCTCCTCGTTGAGTCGATTCCTTTGATCTGCACCGTTTCCATCTCTAAAGACGCACCCTGTGCCAAATGTATCTCCGTGGTGGGGTTCATGATGCGCTCCCCGTTGCCGTCTCCGGAACCGTAATGCTTCTCCACATATCTTACCTTGGCATTTTTATCTACAAAAAATCTGTGGATACCAGAATGCTCCGATGCCGCCGATCCGCCATTATGGATGCCGCACCCTGCAATAATAGTTACATCTGCATTTTCTCCGATAAAGAAATCGTTATACACGCTCTCCTTCAATCCACTCTGGCTAAGCACTACCGGGATATGCACACTCTCTGACTTCGTATCCGGTTTGATACGGATATCTATTCCCGATTTATCTTCTTTTGTGATAATATCAATATTTGCTGTGGTATTTCTTCCCGCCATCTGTCCGTTTGCACGGATATTATAGGCACCGGCAGGTACCTCATGCAGACCTGCCACCTGTTCCAACAGGCTTTGTTGTATCGCATCCATCTGTAATATCACCTCTGTCTATATCTGTCACACAATCTGACTAACGCCTTAAATAACTATAACCCTTACTGTCCACTGGATAACCTGACGCGTTTATTATAATTTATCTGCTAATGTCTTACACGGCTGACCGCAGCCGAGAAGTTCCGGCATGACTTCTTCCTTGCTTCCCACCTTCTTGATCTGTCCGTCGGACAACAGTATGATCTGATCTGCAATATTTAAAATGCGCTCCTGATGGGATATGATCAGAATAGAGCCTTGTATCTCCTCATGCATTTTCTCGAAAACGCGGATCAGATTCTGGAAACTCCAGAGATCGATCCCAGCTTCCGGTTCATCAAAAATAGACACTTTCGTCTTCCGCGCCATGATCATGGCAATCTCAATACGCTTTAACTCACCGCCCGACAACGATGCATTTACTTCCCGATTGACATAGTCTCTGGCGCACAGCCCTACCTCGGAAAGCATTTCACAGATTTCCGTCATCGTTGCGTCTTTACCTGCCGCTATAGACAACAATTCTTTGACTGTAATGCCTTTAAAACGGACCGGCTGCTGAAACGCAAAGCTGATTCCCATATTTGCCCGCTCTGTGATAGACATATCAGTAATATCCACTCCGTCAAGCAATATCTGCCCCTGCGTAGGAGTAAGTATTCCTGCAATGATCTTCGCCAATGTAGATTTACCGCTTCCGTTAGGTCCGGTCACTGCCACAAACCGATCATCGATCGTTAAATTGATATCATTCAGAATTTCCACTTCTCTGCTTTCATCTTCCGCAGAAAAGCATATTCCCTTTAACTCTAACATTTTTCTGCACCTCATTTAATCCATTAGAACATCTTATCACAAAAAGGATTACTTAGCAAATACTTAGCAGGGCAAATGATAAAGATTCTTCATTAACAACCATTATTCTGCCACCAGTTTCACGTGGCTGCCCGATAAAACATCCTTCGTGACAATAAGTTTCCTGTCGATCCGCTCCTGTAATTCGCTGACATGGGATATAATTCCAACGAGGCGATTGCCTTCCGTCAGTCCGGTAAGCGCGCGTATAGCCTGACCAAGTGCAGTCTCATCTAAAGAACCGAATCCTTCATCCACAAACATAGTATCAAGTTCAATTCCACCGGATACAGATTGTATCTCATCAGAGAGTCCAAGTGCAAGCGACAGCGATGCAAGAAATGCCTCCCCTCCGGAAAGAGTCTTGACGCTCCGCTCTGTACCGTTATAGTGGTCTATCACATTCAGCTCAAGTCCACTCTGTCTCTTCATATTTTCTGCCTCGGAAGATCGTTTGAGTTCATACTGCCCTGCAGACATTACCATGAATCTGGTATTGGCTCTTCTGATCACTTGATCGAAATACTGCATCTGCACATATGTTTCCAGTGTGATCTTATCTTTACCGCTCAAATTCCCGTTGATCGTATTGGATAACTCCTTGACAAGACTCCATTGCCGCTCTGTTTCCACCGCTTCTTTACTCTGTTTTTCAATAGACTGCCGGATTTTTTTATTTGTCTCATACCTGTGTGCAATTCTCTGCTGTTGTTCCTGCTGCCCGCTTCTCTGTCCGGTAAGACGCTTCTGTTCTTTCACCAGTTCTTCTGCATCTTCCTTCCTTTCATCCGCTTTAAGCTGTTCCTCCAGCGTCTCTTTTTTCTGCACTGCGTCTCTGTATGCTCTCTCTTTGTCCCGGTATTCCCGATCTGTTTGCGCAAACTTCTTTTCATATGTCTCAATCGTCACGCGTTTTTCTTCGATCTGCGCTGCTGCCTGTTTCTTTGTCTCAAAAGACAGTGATTCCCTTTTCTCACGCAGTCTATTCGCAAGTTTCTCCTGCTCTATCTTCAATTCCGCAATATTTTCTTCTGCATCTTTACACTGCTTTTTGACAGTGTTCATTCTTTCTTCCAGTTTCGGTTTTTCGGCAAGCAAATTTGTCCGTTCCCGCTTCATTTGTTCCGCGTAAATGGACTCCTCATTTAATTTCGCTAAGACCTCTTTATTCCGTATCATCTTATCTTGAAGCTGCGTTTTAATATCATCCAGTTTCGAGATTATCTGCTCCTCATCCGCCTCGATTCCTTCTGCTGCCAATGCACTCACTGCATTCTGTATTTCATTTAATAAGATGCCCTTGGAATTTCCCGCCGCATTACTTGCTTCCTGCATAGCAATGCTGCTCTTCTCCCACTCCTTCTTCGCCTGTCCCACTGCCTTTTGATCCGGCGCTCCCGCCTGTCGCACCGCAGGTTTAGGATGATTAAGCGCGCCGCACACCGGGCACGGTGTCCCGTCTTTCAACTGTTCTGCAAGCACTCCCGCCTGCTCGTCCAGATAGCATTGCTGCATCTGCTCGTAAATTTGCCTCTTCTCTTTCTGTTTTGCTGATGCTCTTCGGTATTCCTCCTGTTTTGAACTCAGATCGCCATGCATTCTGTCGATCTCCCGCAGTTGCCCTGTAAGTTTATTCCAAACATCATTCTGACGCTCCGCGCTCTCGATCTGCTGTTTGATCTGTATCAGCCGCACCTCTGAATCCTGCAATTCTTCCAGCCGCTTCATTGCCTGTTCGTAAGACTTTCCCAATTCTTCAACTTCTTCTGTCTTCTGTCTATGCATATGCTGCCGGTGTGTCAACTGTTCCTGAATCATATCGTGATTTTTTTGCAGCTGTCCAACCTCATCATATGCTGAAAGCTTTTCTTCCTCAAAACGCATCTGCATTCTGAGTGTCTCTATCTGCTCCTTACCGCTTTGTAGCTGTTCCAGTTCTTTTTGCAGCGGTTCAAGACAAGGTTGTATATGTTCCATCTCTGCCAATGTCCTGACTAATTCATCCTGTAATTTTTTCCTCGTCTGCAGCACACCTATTCTTCGGTTGATCTGTTCCAATGCTGAATCTGACTCTTGTATTTCGCAGCGTACTTCTTCCATTTTTCTGTTCTGGCATGCCATCACGGCATTTAATTCATCCAGCAATTGTTCTGTGGTAAGTATCTGATCCGGATCTGGGATCTGTTCTTCCTCCCACATAATTCCGTCTCTGTACTGTTCGATACTCTTGGCATACTCCGCACATTTGTCCCTCAGCGCACCGGATTCCTTTTTCAGTTTATCCTGAAGAAGCTCATAATTTCTTGTGTGAAAAATTTCACGAAAAATACTGCTGCGTTCCTCTGTCTTGGCATAGAGCAGACGCAGAAAATCTCCCTGTGCGATCATAGCGATCTGTGTAAACTGACTGCGGTCTATACCGAGCAGCCCAACCACTGCCGCTGTCACATCTTTGCTCTTTGTCACTATATGCCCATCCGGATAAGTAAGCACTGCTTCGGCGCGATTCAGCGTCATTCCGCCCCCTCTTTTTGAAGGACGCATGTATTCTGGTTTTCTTGTGATTTCATATTCTTTGCCTCGATACGCAAATTGCAGCGTCACATAGGTCTCCGCATCCTCTTCGGCGTACTTTGACCGCAGCATGGCGCTTTCTCTGGCATTTCCGCTCGTTTCGCCGTATAGCGCATATACAATAGCATCAAACAGAAATGTTTTGCCCGCACCTGTGTCGCCCGTAATCAGATATAAACCTCTGGTGCCTAAATCTTCAAACGGTATTTTTGTCACTCCGGCATAGGGACCGAATGCTGATAATGTTAATGTAAGTGGTCTCATATCGTATCGCCCTCCCACACCTTGCGTATCATTTCCTGCATATATGCACCCTGTTCCTCGCTCATAGGTTTATTGTTCTGTAAGCCAAACAATTCTTCCACTAGCGTTATAGGCGCTTTCTCCTTCTCTTGTTTTGCCACTATGATACTTTGGTTCTGCCTTGTCCTCATATTGTCGTATTCGAGCCGCATCAGATTCGGATAGATCACGCGCAGCTTACCGACTGCATCAAAGATGTCCTCCTCATCCGTCAGCGTAATACGCACATAATCTTTTGTGTCTGTATTTTCATAGTCAGACCGATTCGTCACCTGCGCATAACTGCCTCGTATATCCCGCATCTCATGTAACGGTCTGATCGGTCTGCTGTGTATTTCCACTGTTCCCTTTTCTTTAAGCTCAACTATCGTGACACTTTTCTTATGGTTTACTTCGGAAAAAGAATACTTAAGCAAAGTACCAGCATAGCGCACGGTGTCTCTGCCCACACGCTGCGCTCCATGAAGATGCCCCAGCGCTACATAGTCAAACTCATCAAAGCAGGATACATCCACCTGATCTAATCCGCCCACCACATGTTCCTCAGAATCACAGACCGCCGCTCCCGCCACAAACTGGTGTGCCAGCAGAATGCTTCTATGTTCCTCATTCCTTGTGAGTCTGCTCATCACAAAAGACAGCGCATCCTGATAAGTTCTGACCTCATCTGCTTCCTCGCCCCACACGGCGCGTACCTGTGCCGGTTTTAAAAAAGGCAGCAGATAAATATCGATCAGACCATACTCATCTTCAATCGTAACGACATCCACTGTACCGTCATATTCAGTTGCCATATGGATGCCGCTGCCCTCCATGAGTCTCGCTCCGAAAGACACTCTCTCTATACTGTCATGATTACCACTGATCAGATAAACCGGTATATTCTGTCTTGCCAGTTTCGTAAGAAAGTCATCGAACAGTTTTACAGCTTCTATAGGCGGTATCTGTCTGTCGTAGATATCTCCTGCAATCATAAGCCCGTCCGCCTGCTCTTCATCAAGCAGCTTAATTACCTGTTCCAACACATATTTTTGATCTTCCATCATGGAAAATTCATTTACCCGCTTTCCCAGATGCAGATCCGAAAGATGCATAAACTTCATCTTCTATTCTCCGTTCTTCCTTCAAAAAATTTCAAAAACTGCCGGCATACGATAACTCATATACCGACAGTCTCCCTGTTCTGTACCTATATGCGTCTGCTACTCCTGTACCAGATACGGTGCGATTGCCTTCTCCACTTCGGAAATCTTATCATTTGTTTCCAGGATCCTGAATTCAACAGGTTTGGACAGATCCATGGAAAAAATACCCATGATCGACTTCGCATCAACCACATATCTTCCGGACACCAGATCAAAATATCCCTCAAATCCCTCTATGGCACTCACAAATCCTTTCACCCGCTCAATAGAGTTAAGGTCTAACATATAGCTTTTCATGATTACCTCCCTGTTTTGCTTCTGTATATAACATATAACTTCCACTTACCTAGTATAAAATCATGCGGGACTTTTGTAAACAAAATATTTATTTCTTAATCCTGCGAATCAGAATACCATTTCGCAGCAATGTCGTATCAATATAATGCCTTGCAAAAAGAATTTCGCCCTCTCTTGCAATCTCGATGTCCTCCTCCTCGCAGTTAATGATCACTTCCACATAATTATCCAGCCATCCCATCTTGTTGAACTCGATCACTCTTGGTCTGTTGATTTTATTTGGGAAATGAAAATTGCGATTGCGAAGCAATGGTTCTTCCCTGCGCAGATGAAGCAGGCTGCGAATGATCTGAATCCGCTCGTCGTAAACTCCGGCATCGATATCGTCCCACGGCATACAGCGCCGGCAGTCCGGATCGTGCCCGCCTTCCATGGCGATCTCCGTGCCGTAATAAATACAAGGCGATCCCGGCATGGCAAAGAGCACCGCAAGCTGCTGGAAATACTCGTCCAGATTTTTCACATCGCTGCGAAGCCGCTTGGTATCATGGGAGTCCAGCAGATTAAACAACACATCGTTCGTCTGCTGCATATAGCGTGTATAACAGCGGTTGATCGTATACTCAAAGTCCTCGTTGGTGAGACTTTTGTCGATCCAGAAATCCTTGATGCTCTCTCCCAGCGGATAGTTCATCACCGCATCAAACTCATCCCCTCGAAGCCATGGCATCGCATCGTGCCAGATTTCTCCGAGAATATAAATATCCGGTTTGATCGCTTTTAAATGTGAGCGAAGCTCTTTACAGAACGTATGTGAAATTTCATTGGCAACATCCAGACGGATACCGTCCACATCATAATTTTTCACCCAGTTCTCACACACTCCGATCAGATATTCCCTGACCGCAGGATTGTTTGTATTCAGTTTCGGCATCTTATCAAAAAATGCAAATGTATAATACTGTTTTGCATGGGCGCAGCCGCCCTCTTCCTTAAAAGGCCATTCGTTGACCATAAACCAGTCCCAATACTCCGACTGCGGTCCCTTCTGCTTCACATCAAGCCATGGTGCAAACTGTTCCCCGGTATGATTAAACACACCGTCCAGCATCACGCGGATTCCCCTGTCATGTGCTTCTTTCACCAATGTAATCATTGTCTCTTCCGAGCCGAAATGAGGATCGATCTTCGTATAGTCGGTGGTATCATATTTGTGTGATGTGGGCGCCTCATTGATGGGTGTCAGATACAGTCCCGACACACCCAGATCCTTAATATAATCAAGTTTATTGATAATACCCTGAAGGTCGCCGCCAAAAAATTCCTGATTTGTCACTGAACCCTTATTACGCCAAGGCAGAGTCCCTTCGGGATTGATCGACGGATCACCGTTGCAGAACCGTTCCGGGAAAATCTGATACCAGATCGTATCGTTGACCCAATCCGGTGTCACGGGGATATCGGCTGGATTCATCCACGGAAAAACAAAACACTGCCGGCTTCTTCCTTCAAGCTGCATCTGGGCTTCCGACACAAAACCGTCCTCAAAATAAAACCATTTCTCATTTTCCGTCTGCAATTCAAAATAGTATTTTAATCTTTTATACTCCGGTTTGATCGTAGTCGTCCACCAAAGCTGATTCTTAAGTCTTTTCTTAAAAGGGATATTGACCGCCTCACCACTCCAGCTCTCTCCTCCGCCCAATATACCCGATTTAAAAGGATCACCCTGAATCAGATTCACATATTTTACATCATATCCTGTCCTGATATTGATGATAAGCTGGTCCTGATCGAAAGGATAACAATAATTATCATTTGCTCTGTGATATACCGCATTGAAGTCCATAAGATACCTCCCGCATAAAGAAAACGTTTTCCTAAGTGTTATGTAGTAATCATACTACCTTCTTATGCGAAATGCAAGCCTAAACCTCGTCAATTTTTCTATTAAAAACGTAGCCATAAATTTGCAATCTGATAGAACAGACACGCTACAAGCCACGCAACACCGCACTGCATACATACGATGCCGATCGTTTTCCACACAGAATCCATCTCCCGTTTGATCGTGGCTACTGCTGCCACACAAGGAGTATATAACAGTGTAAAAATCAAGTAACTTGCAGCTGAAAGAGGTGTAAAAATCGTTCCCAAAGTATCACTCAGATTGCTCATGCTTGTCCCGGTCAACACACTGAGCGTACTGACCACCGCCTCTTTTGCGCTAAAACCGCTGATCAGAGCTGTTGCCGCCCGCCAGTCATTGAACCCGAGCGGTGTAAAGAGTGGCGCGATCAATTTGCCGATCATGGCAAGCAGACTCTCTCCCGAGTCACTCACCACATTCAATCTGCTGTCAAAAGTCTGCAAAAACCAGATGATCATCGTTGCAATAAAGATGACCGTAAAGGCACGCTGAATAAAATCCTTCGCCTTATCCCACATCAAAAGCAATACGCTTTTTGCCGACGGAAAACGGTAATTCGGAAGTTCCATCACAAACGGCATGGGCTTTCCGTGAAACATCGTTTTCTTTAAGATCAGTGCACACAGCATACCGATCAAAATGCCGAACACATACAGCCCCATCATGACAAGCGCCTGATATTCCTTGAAAAAAGCTGCTGCAAACAGCGCATAAATCGGAATTTTCGCCGAACAGCTTATAAAGGGGATGAGCATAATCGTCATCTTCTTGTCTCTCTCTGAGGACAATGTTCTGGTAGACATGACTGCGGGTACACTACACCCGAATCCGATCAGCATGGATACAAAACTCTTGCCGGACAATCCGATCTTACGAAGCGGTCGGTCCATCACAAAAGCGATTCTTGCCATGTATCCCGAATCTTCCAAAATGGAAAGAAAGAAAAACAGCACAACGATAATAGGCAGGAAACTAAGCACACTGCCTACACCTGTAAAAATACCATCGATCACCAGACTTTGCACAACCGGGTTGATACCGTATGCGACAAGCGCCCGCTCCGTCACTCCGGAAAGCGTGTCGATTCCCATACTAAGCAGATCGCTTAGGAACGTACCGATCACCCCAAATGTCATCCAGAACACCAGCAGCATAATGACAAGAAAAGAAGGAATCGCAAGATACTTATTTGTCAGTACACTGTCGATCTTCACACTCCTCTTATGCTCTTTGCTTTCTTGGCATTTGATGACCGCCTGCGCACACACTTTTTCAATAAAAGCATAGCGCATGTCCGCTAATGCCGCGTTGCGGTCCATCTCGCTGTCACGCTCCATCTCCACGATACTGTGCTCCATCAGATCAAGCTCATTTTCTGACAAAGAAAGACTGCCTATAATATCCTTGTCTCCCTCCACGATCTTGGTCGCCGCAAATCTCGGTGACATGCCGATGCGTTCTGCATGATCCTCCACTTGATGGCTGACCGCATGAATACATCTATGTACTGCACCCTTCTCGCAAAAATCTGTCACCTTAGGATAAATGCGCCTCTCTGACACATCCTTGACGGCATGTATCAGATCCTCGATTCCTTCATTCTTCGCCGCACTGATCGCCACCACGGGAATACCGAGCTCTTGTTCCATCTTCTCAATGTCGATGGTTCCGCCGTTGTTGCGCACTTCGTCCATCATATTGAGCGCTAACACCATCGGAATATGCATCTCCAATAACTGTAAGGTCAGATACAGATTTCTCTCGATATTTGTTGCGTCCACAATATTGATAATTCCGTCGGGACGCTCCTTCAAAATGAATTTGCGCGTCACTAACTCTTCGTTGGTATAAGGGCGTATGGAATAGATTCCCGGCAGATCGACTACTGCATTTCCCCTCTCCCCACGGATCTCCCCCATCTTAGAGTCTACTGTCACTCCCGGAAAATTACCTACATGCTGATTCGATCCCGTCAACTGGTTAAACAACGTAGTCTTTCCGCAATTCTGATTCCCTACTAAAGCGTATATCATTATCTTATCCTTCTTCCACTTCGATTTTCCCCGCATCTTCCTTGCGGATCGTCAGTTCATAACCTCGTAAGTGAATCTCGATCGGATCACCCATCGGCGCTACCTTCTGCACTTTGACCATTGTCTTGGGAATCAACCCCATATCCAACAGCCTGCAGCGCAGTTCTCCGTCTCCGCCCACTTTCGTAATCTTCACTTCTTTACCGATTGCTATCTGATCTAAAGTCATAATGTAAACACCTTCTTAAACGCATTATATGTCCTGCGCATTCCTTCCGTAAAATCAGTGTACTCCATTCCCAGCTCCTCTTTGCTGTTCTCATTGGAGCATAACTGTATCTCCTCTTCCGTCGCCGGAAAAGGAACGGGAACCTGCTGTGCCATGGCGCTGTCCACCGTAATCTGTATCTCCTGAAGACTTTCCGTCACCTCAGCATCTGCCACCTTCTTAAGCGTCTCAAAAAAGCTCTCGTAAGTCACCACTTCATCCTGACATAAATTATAAAACTGCCCATATGCCTTCTTATTTCCAATCACCTTTAGGATCGCCTGTGCCGCATCTTTCACATAAGTAAACTGAAATCTGCCTTCCGCATCTATAAAACACGGAAGCACATGATTTACCAGCATCATCTGAATATATGCGGACTCTCTCGGTGCATAGTTATACGGTCCGTACAGAATTGCCGGACGCAGTACCGTGCTGGGAATATTCCTGCCGCCACAGACTTCCTTAAGCTCTTCCTCTGCCGCAACTTTTCCTGCAATATAGGCACCTGCCTCCCCTGCAAAAATTCTGTGTTCCAGCGCGTGATCTTCACGCCTAATCTCTTCACCGCCACGCTCGTAAACATCTACCGTACTGATCAGAATGTACTGACCGATCCTACCCGCCAGATTCTCTATGACACTTGCAACGTCTCCTGTCTCATAAGCGCAGAAGTCAATAACCGCATCATAATATTCCTTACAGGCTTTGAATGTTTCGTTATCATGCCTGTCACCTTTAATCTGGGAAACACCGAACTCTTCCATGGAGTAAGTTCCCCGGTTCAACACCGTAATATTATAATCACTATGTTCTCTGACAGCCTCCATCACAAACACTCTGCCATAAAAATAACTGCCGCCTATCACAAGAATATTCATGATAACATCCCTCTCTCATCATTTTAATCATCTACACAAACGGATTATAATACCTGCTTCCGTCCCAGAATGTTACTACAAGATCGATCACAAGGATCGCTAACACTAATGCCACCACGATCCAGTCATTTCTCTCCATCTTGCGCAGTCTGTACCATGTCCGTTTCTTATTCTTGCCGAACCCTCTCAGTTCCATGGCGTTACTGATCGTTTCAATACGATTCAGGCTGGACAACACAAGCGGCAACAGAATCGCAACCGAATTTTTCATTCTGGTAAACAGTTTGTCTTTGCCGGACAGATCAATTCCTCTTGCCTGCTGAGCCTGACTGATATTATGGTATTCCCGCTGCACATCCGGTATATAGCGCAACGCCAGACTGACTGAATATCCTACACGATAACTGACACCGATTCTTGCTAAAGACGCCGCAAACTCACTCGGATCAGTACATGCAATAAACAAAAGCGCCACCGGAACCACACAGATCACCTTCATGGTCATATTAAGGTGATAAAACAACTGCTGCAACGTGATCGTATAGGGTCCTGCAATCGTAAAAAGCACAGTTCTGCTCTCATACAGACTCACACCGTACTCCGGAGAAAACAGATATACAAACAGATTGTTCATAAGCAGAAAAACCGCTGCCAGTCCCAACACAAAACTGATGTCCCTTATTCTAATTCTGCTCACTTTAAAGATCACTATACTGAAAAACAGCATACAGATAAGCACCCTCGTATCATAAGTGATCATGGAAGCAATGCTCCACGCAAGAAAGAAAATAAGTTTTGTCGTCCCCGTCAACTCATGCACAAAACTGTTTCGTTTAATATAGCTTAATATTGCAATCTTCGCCATCTCAACGTTCCTCCCTCTGCTCATAAGAAATAAAACACTCTGTGAAAGTCTGCGGTTCGTCGATGCCGCACGCCATGCTGAGTGTATATAAACTTGTCTCCTTTAGGTTTGCTGCCTGCACAAGTTCCGGATCATTCAGCACATGTGCTACCGTAGTGTCGGCAAGCATTTTCCCTTCACTGAACACAATTGCTCTGGGTGTATACTCTAACATCAGGTGCATGTCATGAGTAATCATCAATATCGTATATCCCTGCTCATTTAATTCTTTCAAAAATTCCATGATCTCCGTATAATGGTGATAATCCTGTCCCGCCGTAGGCTCATCCAATATGATCATTTGCGGACGCTGTACAAGAATACTCGCGATCGTCACGCGCTTTTTCTGTCCGAAAGAAAGCGCCGAGACTGGCCATTTACGGAAAGGATACAGCCCGCATACTTTTAATGTCTCCTCAACCCGTATCTTCCGCTCCTCTTCCGACATATCACTCTGTAAAAGAGCCATCTCCACTTCGTCCCATATCATGGGTTTAGAGATCATCTGATTCGGATTCTGCATCACATAGCCGATTCTTAAAGCCCTCTCCTTGATCGTATCCCCTGACAGGTCCCTGCCCTCCATATAAATCGCGCCGGATACTGGCTGCTCAAATCCGCAGATCAGTTTTGCCAGCGTACTTTTACCGGCGCCGTTACGCCCTACAATGCTGACCATCTCACCTTTATGTATTGTAAAATTAACTCCTTGAAGTGTGCGGGTCTGCGCCGTATACCCGAAATCAAGATTTTCTACCCGCAATAATTCTTCTGTTTCTTTTTGCTTTCGAATATACGCTTTCTGCTTCTGATACCAGTTCTGCAATGTTTCCTTCTGCGTGTCCGTAAGCGTCAGATGATCCACATGCTCCGGATGCATCTCTTCACTAATCTCTATGCCCGCATAGCGCAATGCCGTCAAATACAACGGTTCCCTGATACCATGTTCCAGCAGTAAATTACCGGCAAGCAGTTTCGCCGTAGGCATATCGGCTATAATCTTACCCTCATCCATCAGTACGATACGGTCCATCCTGCGCCACAGGACATCTTCCAGACGATGCTCTATGATAATAACCGCTGCCCCTGTCTGTTCATGCACCGTATCGATCAATTCTATCGTCATTCTCCCCGCTGCCGGGTCTAAGTTTGCCAAAGGCTCATCAAACAGAAGAACTTTGACCTCCTCCACCATGACACCCGCCAGACTCACACGCTGCTTCTGCCCACCTGACAGCTCATGCGGCGCATACTCCAAATGATGATCAATGTCTACCAGTTTGGCAACCTTATCCACCATCTGTTTCATCTCATCCTGCGGTACACAATCGTTCTCCGCCGCAAAGGCGATGTCTTCTCCTACCGTCAATCCTATAAACTGTCCGTCAGTATCCTGCAATACCGTGCCCACCGTCTGACTCAGATCAAAAATGCTGCTCTTGTCAGCTTCCTTGCCGTTCACCAATAGTCTGCCGGTCTTTTCTCCCGGATAAGCAAAAGGGATCAAGCCGTTGATACAGTTACCGATGGTACTCTTGCCACTTCCTGATGTTCCCGCAATCAGCACCTTTTCTCCCGGATAAATATCCAGATTGATATGGTGCAGCGTCGGCTCCGCCTGTGCCATATATTGAAATCCGTAATCCTGAAAAGAAATAATGGGAGTTGCCATATCTATGCTCCTTCTTGTCTGATGTTTATATTTTCGCAAAAAGAGCCGCCACTTCTTCAGCAGCAGCTCTTAGCTGTCATATTGATTCAATTAGTCCTCTTTGCTCAGGGAACCTTTCTTCACAACGGTCTTCGCATACGCTACAAGCAGCAGTGTGCCGACAACGCCTGTAGTAATGATGTTTGATATTCCTGCAACGAGTCCCTGTGCAAACAATTTCTCGATAGGTTCTTTATAAATCAGAATATCAAGACACGGTGCAACAAATCCCCATGCAAGCAAATGCGCAATAATCTGTGCAACGTTAAAGCGAATGATCTTCTTCGTATCAATTCCCTCATCGATATCCATCTTCATTGTCACAAGACCGATCACAAGACCTGCAAATGCAGAAGCGATAATCCAGCTCCACCAAGGTCCATAACTGGTTGCATCGATCAATGTATGTCCCACAAACCCAATCAACAGACCTGCAATCGGTCCAAACAGCGTAGCAAGCACTGCCTGAATCGCATACTGTAAGCTGATGTTAGTATTCGGAACGGGTGTAGGAATGGCAATCTTACCCAGCACAAAGAATAATGCAGCACCAATACCTATTGCAACCACACTCTTAACAGATAGTTTTTTCATTAGAGTTTCCTCCCTCTCTTGATCCGAAGATCAAAAATAATTTAATATGTATTAAAATAATACAAATATATTATAGACCGACAGTTTGCGACATGTCAACACACTGCATCCATCTTACCTGCGCTTTTTCATCTGATACTGCATATACTCATCTTCACATCTGTCAAATATGCCCTCTTTCTCAAACTTGTCATGCCAACGATTCCAGATGCTCTTAAGTATATCCTGATAAATCTTCCAGTCGGCGATCATCATCTCCTGTGTGTAATGCTGAATACAGCCGCCATCCTCCCGTCCTTCCAGCATCCTGCCACCTTTCGGTCTGTCTGCGAAGGCAAGACTGCATCCACGATCTGTCAGTGCAATGCACTCTCCCATGGCATCAATGCCGATGAAAGTAAAGCATTTATGCTTCATCCTAAGATAATAAAATGCGTTTCCTCTAACCTGAAAAGAATCTATTGCAAAGTTGCCATTTTGTAGCAAATCTTCTATGTTCTCCTGTGTCGCAGCCTTGTCAGCCAACGATTTGAGCATATCTGCCGGTTCCAGAGAACATCCCATCGTCTTACAGCATCTTCCCTGACACCGTCCGCATATTTCATCACTTGAAAATCCTTCTGCCATTACCGCTCTTCCTTCTCACTGAATATTTCTTTTGATACATCTTTCACTTAAAGATTACGAATACATTTTATCATAAATATTCCTTTCGCGACAACGACAATTCCCATATAATGTTAAATTCTGTTTTTCTCAGTTTTTATGTGGAAATGCAAAGAATAATCTGCTATAATAAAGCAACACGTATTTAGCATGGGAGGGTATATAATGAAAGTCAAAAATGATAAAATTTTGCAAAGTATCGGCAGAATGGAGCCTGTCGAAGGAAATAAAGATGCAGCTCAGATTCAATCCAGATTGGTTGATGGAAGGGAGAAATTCAATCAATTAGTAGGTGATGTCTGTTCAGCGGTTATGAAAATAAGTGCCCTTGATCTTGCTATGAACGACAGCACTGACAAAATGACTAATATCAGCAACAATGTCAAACGAATATCCGAAATTGTCGTTCAAGCTTCCCAAATGACTGAGGAAAATATGAACGAAGTGGTAAATGCACACGAAGGCTTTACAGAGTCGATTGCACAGGTCTCGGCTGCTGCCGGCGAGATCATGGAAGATATGGAAGCAAGCAGCCGAGAGATTTCTACTATTGTAGAGGAGTCTCAGGCAACAATCGATAAAGCTGATGAAATGAAAGAAGATATGCACCAGCTTCTGGATATCATCAAAGGCATGAACGAAGTTATCAAAGGAATCAATTCCATTTCCGCCCAGACCAATATGCTCGCCCTGAATGCATCCATAGAGGCTGCGAGAGCCGGAGAAGCCGGCAAAGGGTTTGCCGTAGTTGCCGAACAGATCAGGAGTCTGGCCGATGAGACGAAACAGCTTACAGCTAACATGGATGGCTTTATCGCCGAAATCGAATCCGCCGCTACAATGAGTTCCAACAGTCTGGATCAGTCTGTTGTGGAATTAGGTACTATGCGTGAAAACCTGGGCAAAGTACTTGTAAATAATGAGAAAAATGCCGCTAACATTGTTAATATCAACGACTCCATCACAACGATCGCCGCTACGAGTGAGGAAATCTTCAGTGCCGTTACCAACGTTCAGGACCAGATGGGCAAGCTTCGTGAAGAATGCCATGAATTAAATGATCAGTCCGTTAATCTGGAAAATGTATCTGACGGTCTTAAGAATAACATGAAACCTGTAGCTGAAATCGAAAAGGGACTGGATGATTCTGCGAAGCTGATGGGCAAGATGGTAGATGATGTATTCTATATGTTAAGCAATCGCCAATTCATCACCAATGTGCAGAATGCGATCACAGCTCACCAGAACTGGCTGAACACTCTCGGTAAAATGGTCAAGAGTCAGACATGTCTGCCACTCCAGACGGATGATACCAAGTGTGCTTTTGGTCACTTCTATTATGCAATGACTCCTCGCAACGCCATGATTTCACCACTTTGGTCAGGTCTCGCTGAGAAACATCGCCGTTTCCATGGTTATGGCAAGAATGTGATTTCCGCAATCAAGGTACAGGATTACATGAAAGCAGAGTCCGAATATAAGCAGGCTGTCAAACTTTCCGAGGAATTGATCGGTGACTTTAGAAGAATCATTGCAAATGCAGAATCATTAGAAAAAGAAAATCTTCAGGTTTTTGCTGAATAGTAAATCAATTTTCTATAACTTAAAAGGATACAAAACGAAAATGTCTTGTATCCTTTTATTTTTTATAAATAATTCAAAATTATCTTATCAGTTCTTGAAGCTATGGATCGGAGCGGGAATTCTGCCGCCTCTATTAACAAAGGCTTCGCAACTATAACTGTTCACCGGCATAATCGGTGCATAGCCGAGCAATCCGCCAAATTCCACAGTCTCCCCTACCCCTTTGCCAATTACAGGAATAAGCCGTACTGCCGTTGTCTTCTGGTTAATCATGCCGATCGCCATCTCATCCGCAATGATACCGGAAATCGTCGTGGCTTTCGTATCCCCCGGAATGGCGATCATATCAAGCCCGACAGAACAAACGCATGTCATTGCCTCCAGTTTCTCTAATGTCAAAGCCCCCACGGCGACTGCATCGATCATTCCCTGGTCTTCGCTGACCGGAATAAATGCTCCGCTCAAGCCTCCCACATAGGAAGATGCCATCACGCCACCCTTCTTTACCTGATCGTTGAGCAGGGCAAGCGCCGCTGTCGTACCGGGTGCGCCGACCTGCTCCAGACCGATCTCACACAGAATATCAGCTACGGAATCACCGATTGCCGGTGTGGGCGCAAGGGACAAATCAACTATTCCAAAAGGAACATTTAAACGTTTGGAAGCTTCTTTTGCCACAAGCTGTCCTACACGGGTCACCTTGAATGCCGTCTTCTTAATCGTTTCACACAACACCTCGAAATTCTCACCACGCACTTTTTCAAGTGCTGTCTTGACAACCCCAGGTCCGCTGACTCCCACATTAATGACTTTGTCTGCCTCTGTTACTCCATGGAAAGCTCCTGCCATAAAAGGATTATCATCCGGTGCATTACAAAATACGACCAGTTTTGCGCATCCGAGAGAATCATCTTCCTTCGTCGCTTCTGCCGTCTGTAAAACAACCTCGCCCATAAGTTTTACGGCATCCATGTTAATTCCTGTCTTTGTCGAGCCGACATTGATCGAACTGCACACCCTCTCTGTTGATGCCAATGCTTTCGGAATTGAACGGATCAAAAGTTCATCCGCCGCTGTCATTCCTTTAGATACCAATGCAGAATAACCTCCGATAAAATTGACTCCAACCTCATGTGCTACCTTATCCAGCGTCTGTGCAATCGAGACAAAATCCTCGGGCGTCTTGCACGCTGCGCCTCCCACTAATGCAACTGGTGTAACTGATATCCTTTTGTTTACGATAGGAATACCATACTCATCGGAAATATAATCCCCTGTCGCAACCAAGTCCTTAGCCGCATTGTATATCTTATGATAGATTTTCTCGTTAACCAACTTTAAATCCGCGTCAATACAGTCTAACAGGCTGATTCCGAGCGTGATCGTTCTCACGTCCAAATTTTCTTTTTCTATCATTTCATTTGTTTCTGCTACTTCAAATATATTGATCATGTCCGCTCCTATTATCCTTAGATTTATTCTTAAATTCTGTGCATCTGACTAAATATCTCTTCCTTCTGACATTTGATAATAACCCCAATGTTCTCTCCGAGCTGATCCAATTCCTTCACGATAACGCCAAAGTCTTTCTCCGTTCCGTTCATGTCTACGATCATCATCATATTGAAATATCCCTGAACAATCGTCTGGGAGATATCCAGAATGTTGATCTTGTTATCCGCCAGATATGTACATACTCTGGCAATAATTCCTACCGTGTCTTTTCCTACAACTGTGATAATTGTTTTTTTCATAATATCCTCCGTTATTTATTCTATATTTCAATCATTTGCGATACTTCGCTTCGTCTTGCAACATACAGCGGAAAGTCGTTACCGCCATACGGCGTGTCCGACATCGTCACCTCAACTCTGACTGATTCGTAAGCCAATTCGGGCAAATTATTCTCTTTGCTCAAATGTCCGAGCACTATCGCACGCATATTGTCATGTAAAAGCCTGCTCAAAAGCTTTCCCGCTGCCTCGTTGGACAGGTGCCCTCTTTCTCCCAAAATACGCTGTTTTAAATAATACGGATAAGGTCCCACCTGAAGCATATGTATGTCATGATTTGCCTCTAGGTAAAGTACGTCCAGACCCTTAAGACACTCTATCGTGTAATCATTATAACACCCTAAGTCAGTAATCACAGCAATTTTCTGTCTATCATGACTGATTCTGTATGCCACCGGCTCAGCCGCATCATGAGAAGTCCGAATGGGATAAAGTGTTACATCTTTAACCGTGCACTTCTCATCTGCCCGTATGTATTGAAACAAGTCTTCATCGATCTTCCCAAGAGACGGAGTCTGTTTGATTGCCTCTATTGTTCCTCTGGTACCATAGATCGGCACACCATATTTTCTTGCAATAACACCCAGCCCGTTGATGTGGTCTGCGTGTTCATGAGTGATAAAAATACCATCGATATCACTCATTTTTAAACCCAGTTCTTTAAGACCAGCCTCCGTCCGTTTGCCGCTGATTCCCACATCCATCAAAAGATGCGTGGTATCAGAGCCTACATAGACACAGTTTCCGCTGCTGCCGCTGGCTATAGCACATAGCCTCATATGTTTTTCTTTCCTTTTGTATTTTGTCTCTAATGTTTCCAGTATATTTCAATCATATCTCCATTGTGGATATTTTCCATATACTGTGCGTCTCTGCCGTTCAACTTCGTGGCGATTCCACTGCCCTGCGGTTTGGAGAGATCAAAATCAATATACTGGAAGACGTCTACAAATACATATTGTGATTTGCCTGATAATTGAATCGGGGCATTATTCACAGTTACATGAATCGTCATGCCTGCATCAATTGTCATATCAGATGAACCTGTTTTATCGGCATCCCCACCATCTGACGAACCTGTCTCCATATTGTCTTTGTCTATGTTGGGCACATCGTCTTCCTCTGTGCCATCCGGTTCCGACTCATTTATATCACCCGCATTTGCGTCATATGCCGCATCATCCGTCTGATTGCCTACTTCCTCCGTATACTCTTCATCCTCAAATTCAGTATCGTCTGCCTCTTCATATTCAGAATCTGAATATTCGGGTTCTGTATATTCGTTCTCTTCATACCCGGAAACTTCGGACTCGGAATCAGAGTATTCAGATTCATTATTCCCCGAGTCATCATACCCATTTACCGGCTGCCCACTCTCATACTTATCGCGGTCGGACAACTGTAATTCCTCCATCGTCCATATAACGGAAAAATTCTCATATACTTTGGTATCCATATCAGCCAGTTTATTATTCACATAGATGTTCATATCCTGATTAATGATCACATCCATGAATTCCGCAATCTGGCGTACCGTATAGTAACTTAATATCTCAATCGAATCATTTTCCTGTATGCCATAATATCCGGACTGTAATTGCCCGTTAACACTGGCAAATTTCGGCAGATCGATCTTCTTATCATTAACTTCCACGCGCATAGTAGCGCCATATTCCGGTAATTGATTGATATCAAGCCTTGCAGCCTCTCCTGCCGTCGATTCTTTTACTCTGATCTGATCATTTGCATGGATAGGAGTATAAATGTCCGCTTCATTACCGTTGACTGTAATCACCGCTGCTTCTCCCAGCATACCTCTGGTGATACGCATTTTGCCGTTAACCGAATAATTCAGTTCTTTCCCTCGTTTCGGGAATAAACCGTCGTTCGGAAACTCCGCCTGCATCGCCGCGTCTACGACCGCTACTTTGTTATTGTCATAAATTTTGATTCGCTGTTCATTAAAATACACAAAGATAAAGTTATTACTCTGTTCATAGAAGCTTAAGCAGATACCGATCGGTGTGACCATAAGTGAATCCCTTCTGGCATCTTCCTCCAAAAACTCGATATTCTGCATAACTTCCTGTCCGCGAACCGCAACTCTCTCTTTCTGAATACCCAATTTATCCGCCAGAGCATCTGTGTAACCCGGCAGCTTTCCGCCTCCGCCCACTACAAACACCGCACTGACGGACTTATCGCCATTTAATTCTTTGATCTTATCCGCCACCTGCCCGGTCATATTGGAGATTGCGTCCTTCGTGACCTCCTCGATCTCTGCGGCAGAAATTGTCTGGGATAATCCCATGATGTCTTTGTACTCTATATTCTCTTTAAGCCCTGTCTCTCTCTTAATATGTTCCGCCGTCGCAAAATCTACCAGACAATGTTTCGCAACCACCTCAGTCAGACTATCTCCCGCAACGGGAATCATCCCGTAAGCAATGATGCTCCCGTCCTTAGTCACAGAAATATCGGAAGTTCCTGCTCCCACATCGACCAGTGCGATATTCAGCATTCGATACATCTCAGGAATTGCCACCTGAATTGCCGCGATCGGCTCCAATGTCAGATTAACTACCTCAAGCCCAGCTTCTCCTACAGCCTTATATAGCCCGTCAACTACATCTTCTGGAAGAAATGTTGCAATAATATCTGCCCCAATGGTCTTAGCCTTATGCCCCTCGAGATTTCCCATCGTATATCCATTCATATAATAACGTACTATGGAATATCCCACACAATAGAATTTCATATCGGTATCATTGTTCTCCAGAAATTCTTCATATGCTTTCTCCACACCCATGGAGTCTAAGGCATAAATATCCTCGCCGTTTACTTCCCTGTCACCACTCAGTTCCGTATCTACTCTGACGGTAACCGTTCTTAAGACACGTCCTGCAGCTGCAATACATACGTCTTTTAACTCTCTTCCAATCCGACCTTCCAGCTCGTTTTTAACCTCACCTATGGTCTCGCCCACCTTGTAGATATCATGAATCTGACCATCCAGCATGGCTCTCGTCCCATGTTCTCTGATGCTCTGCGCAACCACATAGAATTTCTCACCGACACGATAGCCCACTGTTCCCACGATGCTTCTCGTCCCGATATCTAATCCAAATACTAATTGTCCCGGAAATTTTACTGTTTCTGACACAAATATTCCCCCAATTTCTCATCAATCTGTTCAAAGGCACTCTGCAGTGTCCTGCTGTTATCTATTACTACACTACAATAACTGAAAAAATCCTTCTCAGTCAGCTGCTCTTTCATTATACTGTCAATCTTCTCATCTGAATACCCTCTGGATGATTTTAGTCTTTCTCTTCTGACCTGCTCATCGGTATGGATATACCACATCTCATCCACGATCTCATCATACCCATCTTCTATCAAAAGCGCCGCTTCTATAAACAGATAATCAATTTCTGCCTTTTCTCTTTCCTCAGTGATTGCTTTTCTGATATAATCCTTGACCGCCGGATGGATAATCCCGTTGACTCGCATAAGCAGCTTTCTGTCCTCAAAAATTTTTGCTGCCATTCCGGCTTTATTGATCTTGCCATCCTCCGCAAGAATCTCCTGTCCTAACAGCGCAACAATCTGTTCATAGCAAGTGCCGCCCGGTTCTTCCAATTCATGTGCTACCCTGTCCGCCACGATAACGCGGCAGTTCGTACGCTCTTTCAGATAATTAAGTATCTGGGTTTTGCCGGAGCCGACGCCGCCTGTAATTCCTATTATTCTCATTTATATCAGCATATCCCTTTCCGTTCCCGACGCTGTACACCATCAGTAGTCACACTTACACATCTTATTTCGCCTCATACCAGTCATTTCCCGTATGCAGATCAATCTCCAATTTCACCGCCAGATCAGCCGCATTCTGCATCTCCTCTGTAAGAATGCCACGTACCTGTTCCTCCTCATCTGCAAGTGTCTCTATCAACAGTTCATCATGCACCTGAAGGATCAGCCTGGATTTCAGTCCATCTCTGTGCAGTCTCTCCCACACCCGAATCATGGCGATCTTCATGATATCAGCCGCCGTTCCCTGAATCGGTGAATTCATGGCAACACGTTCTCCAAAAGAGCGTTGCATAAAATTAGCTGAGGATAACTCCGGAATCGGACGTCTGCGCCCATACATAGTCGTAACATAACCGTTTTGCTTGGCATCCTCCACCGTGGTATCCAGAAACCTTTTTACATCAGGATAAGTCTCAAAGTACTGTTCTATATACTCAGCTGCTTCCTTCTTAGAGATACTTAAATCCTGACTCAGTCCAAAAGAACTAATACCGTACACAATGCCGAAATTGACTGCCTTAGCATTCCGTCTCTGTAGATCTGTCACCTCTTCAAACGGCGTGTGAAACACCTTGGACGCAGTAATGCGGTGAATATCCTCATCCATCTTGTATGCCTCGATCAACTGACTGTCCCCAGACATATGCGCTAACACTCTTAGTTCGATCTGCGAGTAATCTGCATCCATAAAAAGATACCCATCCATCGGAATAAATACCTTTCGTATCCGTCTTCCCAATTCCATCCTCATGGGAATATTCTGCAGATTCGGCTCCGTGGAACTGATTCGCCCGGTAGCTGTAATCGTCTGGTTAAAAGTTGAGTGTATTCTGCCACCGTCATCGATATATGCCGCTAATCCGTCTGCATAGGTAGATTTCAGTTTTGCCAATCCCCTATACTCCAGAATATCAGATACGATCGGATAATCCGGCGCCAATTTCTCCAAGACATCTGCCGCGGTAGAATAACCTGTCTTAGTCTTCTTTCCACCCTTAATTCCCATTTTGTCAAAGAGTACTTCCCCTAGCTGTTTCGGAGAGTTGATATTGAACTCGCACCCCGCCTGCCTGTAGACAGACTGTTCCAGCTCCGTGATCCTGCCGACCAATGCCTCACCGTATGCCTTCAACTCATCCGGTTTTACCAATACTCCATACTGTTCCATATCATAGAGCACTCTGGTTAACGGCATCTCTATCTCATACATCAGATCATACATGCCCTGCTCTTTAAGCTTTTCCTTAAGGAGCGGTGCAGCCGTTAAACACACATAAGCATTGAAACAGGCAAATTCCACAAACTCCCGCGGACTCGCCTCATAAGTGTCCGCATAAGATGCCTTGCCACATACCTGATTTCTGTCCGGTATGACTAGTCCCAAATATTCGTTTGCAATATCTTCCACCGCGTAATCGTTTTTGAGAGGATTGAGCAGATACGCGGCTAACAGGATATCAAAATAACGTTCCTCTCTGTAAGGTTTCATCACATCCCCTTGTAAAACGTCCACATCCTGTTTTCTTTCTATCTGTCCATACACCTTCTTAATGTCAAAAACGCTTAGTTTACATAACTTTTCTTTGTTCAATTCCGCAATTTTATCTGTAAGATACTCTTTCGTTACAAGCCCCTGGCAGGGAATAAACCGCACTTTCTCTTTACTTACGGCAAGCGCTGCCCCCACATATTTCTCTGTCTCATCTTTATCTGACAAAACTGCCAAGCCAATCTCGTAAGTTCCGCCGCTCTGTTCTCCCAGCAGCCTACACTCTTCAAACAAAGCTTCTACTTCCGTAAATTCCGTGATCTCATCAAAATACTGTGTCTGTGAATTGGTGGCAGCCACATCTTTTTCAAATCTTGTAAGCAGATTCTTAAACTCCAGCTGCTTACACAATATATATGCCTCTTCTGTATAGAAGCAGCCGACTTTGGCATCTTCAAACTGATAATCTATTTCACTATCCACATTAATTGTTGCAAGTGTCTTACTTAAATCTGCAAGTTCTTTATTGGCGATCAAAGACTCCCTGATCGCTTTTTTCGTGATTTCTTCCACATGTTCATATATATTGTCGAGCGAACCAAACTGCACCATCAACTCTGTAGCAGTCTTCTCTCCCACCTTTGGTACCCCGGGAATATTGTCCGCCGTATCCCCCATGAGTGCTTTTAAATCGATAAACCCAATCGGATCGACCTGATATTTTGCTTCTACGTCCTTTGCATAATAATCTTCTATCTCAGTTCTTCCGCCTTTTGTCTTAGGAATCCTGATCTTAATATGATCACTGGCAATCTGCAAAAGATCCCTGTCGCCTGAAACGAGAGCCACTTCCATTCCCTCACGCTCCCCACGCTTCGCAATCGTTCCTAAGATATCATCCGCCTCAAGTCCGGCTTTCTCCATAATACAGATTCTCATTGCCTGAAGCATCTGTTTCATAACAGGCACCTGTTCTCTGAGTTCCTGCGGCATTGGTTTTCTTGTACCTTTATAGTCCTGATAAATTTCATGCCGAAAAGTCGGTGCATGCACATCAAAAGCCACCGTCAGATAATCCGGCTGCTCCTCCTCCAGAATCTTAAACATGATATTCAAAAAGCCGTAGATCGCATTGGTATGAAGCCCCTGCCCGTTGGTCAGATCCGGCACCCCGTAAAAAGCTCTGTTCAATATGCTGTGTCCGTCTATCAATACAAGTTTCTGACTCATAAATATTTATACCTTTCACAATCTGCCAAATGTTCTGTCTGTATTCTAACATGTGCCCATATAGAATTTATTATATACCATAACAGTATCTTTTGAAAACCCTATGATAAAAAATCGCCGCTAGAAAGCGACGATTTAGAGAATCTTTTGTATTTTGTTTATGAATACTACAACCTGAACACCACGCATAATGCAATGATGATCGCCGCAGCCACCGCTGCTTCCAGACATATCAATGTATACCACAACATTCGATGTACATTGATACGGTGCTCGGCTCCTTCCAGTTTCATGAAAAGTTCTTCCTGTAAATTGAAATTATTTCCTTTCTCAAGCCGCTCCAATCCCTCCGCAACCAAAAATTGAATTGACAATTCTTCTTTGCATTCGGGGCAACTCTCCACATGATTTACGAACTCTTCCAGCTTACTGCCGTCCAGTTCATCATGTAAAAAAGAAGGTATTTTCTTTTCTGTCTCTTTACAGTTCATACTACTCCCTATCTATGTGATTTTGAGTTATTCTTCTCTTCCTGAGCATCCTGCTTCTGTTCTTCCGATTTATCAGTCAGATAGCCTACTGTCTGCTGTCCCAAAGAAGCTGTCATTGTACATCTGCCATCAAAACATGCTCCTTCATCGATTACAAGAGAACTTGCGGTAATATTTCCGGCAATCTTGCCCGTAGACAAAAGCTCTAATTTGCCGCTGACAATGATATCTCCGTCAACCTTACCTGAAATAATAACACTCTGCGCATTGATATTTCCCTTAACCTGTCCTTCGGAACTAAGGATTAATTTCTTTTCGCATGTACAGTTTCCGTTGACAATACCGTCTATCCGGACTGTCTCCGGAGATGACAGATCACCGTCGAAAACAGTTCCTGCTCCTATCAGTGTACCGACCTTAGTTTTCGCATCATCCATGTAAGCCTCATTCTTCCCTTTTCCTAACATAATATCATTCTCCTTTTATCCTTTTATCCTTTTGCTTCAAATACTATCAAAGGATCTATCGGTTCATCTTCAAATATGACCTGATAGTCCAATTGTTCATTTTGTGCATCGATCGTGACCAAGTCATCTCCAATATCAACTTGATCCCCCTGTGCATGTATTGATTCCGCGTTCTGTACGAACATGTATCGTGTTCTATAGCCGTTTCCATGTTCAATCTCAATGATCAGCGGATAGTCCGCGTCCGAGTCAACCACAGAGATCGTACCGGCACCGGCTGCAATAATACTTCCCTCTTCTTGTGTTTCAATAGATATATAAGGATGATCCTGCGAATATTTTGTTGTTACAATACCGGCTTCCGAATACGGATAACGGCTGGGGAAAGAATCATCATCCGTTTCCTGCACACTTTCCGCTTCCTCCTCAGTATTCGTTCCCATATTTGATTTTGCAGCTTCAAGTAATGCTCTGTTCTCCGATGTCAGTGCATTATTCTGATTCGTGAGATTTTCTTTTTCTTCCTCTAATTGCTGTATCATTTCCTGCTGTGCCGCAATCTGTTCACTAAGTTCCGTCTCATTCTCATTTTCATTCGCACCTGCAGCCCTGCTTACATTGTTCTGCCCTGTCAAATAAAGATAGGTAAACCATCCGAAAACGACACATATAAGGAGCACAAAAAGCGTAAGCAGCTTTAAACATGATTTTGAAACATGATACTGCTTGCTATTGTGTCCCGTATTGGAAATCAATAGAACAGAGAAAGATTCCTTTCGCTTGTGTTTACGAGGTTTCATAGGCATCTCCATTCCACCGTCACATCTGACGGTATCAATAAATTAATCTACTCTCAACCGTTCGTAACTTCTGTTGCCTCCGTCGGCGCTTCCGGTGCTGCTTCCTGTATCTGCACAGCCGATGCTATACCATTCTTGTTGACTTCGTAAGTCACACCATCAACCTCTACCGTGACATTCTTCTGAAGCGCACCGGAACCATCATAATAATATGTATTACCGTCCGGCCTGAGTACCAATCCGGTCTGCATGACCGCATTCTCATCAAAAAAGTATTCAATACCTTCAATCGTCACATCCTCACGCAGCGCATGTCCGTCTTTGGTTGCCAGGAAATATCTGCCTGTCTCATCCTCAAACCAACATCCCTTCTGCACGAAGCCGTTTTCATCTAAATGGTACTTTTTATCCTCCCAGTTCGCCCAGCAGGAACGCTGCATCCTATAATTCGCATAGAAAACCTGTTGGTCTCCGCGTGCTGCAAACCCATCTGCAACGATCAGTGAAGAGTAGTCCTTAAACTGATAATTCATATCCACCCGGGTTGGAATACCCGCCACACTCCCATGTGAAGTGTTCTGCCAAAAGGATGCTCCGTTGTATTCCAAACTATCTGCATACTGTGCTACCCATTTATCATACTTGATATCACCGATTTTATTCAAGAACATATTCTTATTGGAATAAACTACCGGATAATATCCCTGTGCTTCAACCGCTGAACAGAAAGTATTGATGATTTCCTGCAACTGTGCCTGCGACATATTTTTGTGGCATGCATCCTCCACATCATATACAACCGGATAGCTGACAGTGTAGTTGCTCATCCACTGTAATATGAGATTTGCCTCGTTCTGCGCCTGCTCCGCATTAGTAGCATATGAGTACAGATAAACGCCCGTCTTAAGCCCTACTGCATTGGCACCCCTCATGTTAGCGTCAAAATAAGGGTCTACGCCTGAATTTGTACTGCCTGCTTTCACAAAAGCAAAACTCACTCCCGAAGAGGGCACCTGACTCCAATCGATCGCCAGATTGTGTTTCGATACGTCAATTCCTCTAGCAATAGAACTTCCCGCTCCCACGGCCTGCACCTGACTTACCGGTATCATTGTCATAACACCTGCAAGAAGCAGTGCAAAAGCCTTTTTTCTATATTTAATCATTCGTTCTCTCCTAAGTTTTATCCGTAAATGTTACAAAAGTATTGCACACATTAATAAATATACCATTTATTTGAGGTAAAAGCAAGTTCTATGAGCACATAATCATGTACATACAACAACTACATTTTCTATTAATACTTCTTAACTATTATTCTCTCACCTTTTAAAATTGCTGCCATGCAACTTTTGCATATATAATGTTGCATCTTTTTGCCTATGTCACAAACAAAAGGCTGAAAACTTTGAAAAATCAACGTTTTCAGCCTTCTAACACAACTGCCGGCGATGGGACTTGAACCC
>JAAGKN010000350.1_pt1 | contig 93986 bp, 70 predicted proteins | sample 6206371 | NCBI WGS metagenome assembly JAAGKN01 (sample SAMN11533720, study PRJNA540317) | gut metagenome | isolation source: fecal pellets from male and female animal of same cohort | host: Peromyscus leucopus | place: USA:CA | collected 2017 | reverse complement strand
AATGTTGCACCAGGTGCAACATTAATAATTTCCTATATAGGTTATACTCCTCAAGAGATAAAAGTCGATGGTCGAAGCTCTTTTAATGTTGTATTGGAAGAAGATACCGAAACTTTAGATGAAGTGGTAGTGGTTGGTTATGGTACGGTAAAGAAAAAAGATTTGACGGGTGCTGTTGCTGCAGTTAAAGGAGGTGATTTGGCTGCTCGTAAAACGACACAGCTTTCTACCGCGTTACAAGGGGCTGTTGCCGGAGTGACAGTGACTCGTGACAATGGTGCTCCGGGTGCAGCAGCCGGTAGTATCAAAGTACGTGGTGTGACGACGATTGGTGATACAAGCCCCTTAGTGATCATAGATGGTGTACCTGGCGATATTAATCAGGTTAATCCGAATGACGTAGAAAATATGTCCGTTTTGAAAGACGCGGCTTCTTCTTCTATTTATGGTTCGCGTGCGGCAGCCGGCGTTATCCTCATTACAACAAAGCGTGCAAAAGAAAATGATTTGACATTAGGTTATAACTTTGAATATGGTTGGGAAATGCCTTATAAGCAACCGCAATATGTAGGAATACAGCGCTATTTGGAAATGACGAATGAATTGCGCTATAATGATAATAATGCAGGAGGATGGTATCAGACGTATTCGGAAGATCAGATAAATAACTGGGTGAAAAATAATGCAACTGATCCCAATAATTATCCGAATACAGATTGGGTTGATATGATTTTGAAGGGATCAGCCCCACGTCAAACACACGCGATTAATATTGCCGGAGGTAGTAAAGTCGTACGAACCAAAGCTTCGTTTACTTATGATAAGATAGATGGTTTGTATGCAGATCGTTTTTATGAACGTTTTATGGTGCGTGTTAATAATGATTTTAAAATCAATAATTATTTAGGTGCAACTTTGGATTTCAATTTTAAGAGATCTAAAACTCATCGTCCGACGTTTGAACCATTCGACAGAATGAGAATATCACCCCCTGTTTATGCTGCAGTATGGGATGACGGGCGAATCGCAGAAGGAAAATCTGGTGCCAATGCTTATGGACGTATGGCTGAGGGAGGTACTCGTAATGAATGGTATAATCAGATTGGAGGTAAGGCTTCTTTGGATTTGACTCCAATAGAAGGCTTAAAAATTTCGGGTGTGATTGCCCCTGTTTATAATTTTGATAAGATAAAGAATTTTAATAAAGCGGTTCCTTATACGTTAGCAAACGATCCAAATACAATTGGAGGTTATTTGGAAGGACAAACTACAACAAAGTTGACCGAAAATAGAAATGATAGCTATAATGTAACAATCCAGGGAATTGCCAATTATATGAAAACTTTTGGTAAACATGATTTGAATATTATGGCGGGTTATGAAACGTATTATGCTTTCTGGGAAACACTGGAAGCTTCACGTGACCAATATGAATTGAATAATTATCCATATTTGGATTTAGGTCCTTTGTCTATGCGTGATAATAAGGGTAGTGCACAGGAGGTGGCCTATCGTTCTTGGTTTGGACGTGTTATGTACAACTATGATAATCGTTATTTGTTGCAGGCTAATATTCGCTATGATGGTTCTTCTCGTTTCCATAAGGATTATCGTTGGGGATCTTTCCCTTCGTTCTCTGCAGGTTGGGTAGTTAGTGAAGAACAGTTTATGAAAGAAGCAAAGCTTGATTGGCTTTCTTTCCTGAAAGTTCGTGCATCTTGGGGAACATTGGGGAACGAGCGTATTTATAAACCGAATACGACTGATCAGAATTATTATCCATATCAGGCAGCAATAGCATTTAGCAATGTCCTATTTTATCAGAATGGACAACCAATATCTCAACTTTCTGCGGCACAGCAAATTTATGCGATTCAAAATATCTCTTGGGAAAAGACAGAGTCTTTTGATGTTGGTTTGGATGCACAGTTCTTTGACGGACGTCTTCGTTTTGCAGCAGACTACTACAAAAAGAAAACAAAGGATATGTTGCTAGCTTTGGAAATCCCGGATTATGTAGGTTTTGATAACCCGCAAAAAAACACGGGAGATATGTACACTAATGGTTATGAATTAGATCTGGGTTGGAATGATCAAGTTGGTGATTGGCGTTATGGTGTGTCTGTGAATTTCTCTGACTTTGTGTCAAAGATGGGAGATTTGGGAGGTACCGAGTTTTTAGGTGACCAAGTGAAAATGGAAGGTAGCCAGTTTAATGAATGGTATGGATATTTAAGTGATGGTTTGATCTTGACAGAGGAAGATTTGAATGGACCTAAGTTAAATAATAACATACAAATAGGAGACGTAAAATATAAAGATATATCTGGACCAGATGGTGTCCCTGATGGTAAAATTTCCTCAGAATATGACCGTGTATTATTAGGAGGATCACTCCCAAGATATATGTTTGGTGGAAATGTGAATGTAGGGTATAAAGGTTTTGATTTGTCTTTGGCATTTCAAGGTGTTGGTAGCCAGTTGGTCAGAATGAACAGCCAAATGGCACAACCGTTGAGAGAAAATTTTGGTAATATACCGGAGTTTTTGGATGGTAATATTTGGAGTTCTTTGAATTCGGCTGAGGAAAATGCAAAAGCCAAATATCCGAGATTGACATATGCGAATGCCGGTTCCAACTACGCCATGTCTGATTTCTGGCTTTTCAATGGACGTTATGTCCGGTTGAAGAATATTACATTTGGATATACATTGCCTAAAAATCTGACACAAAAAGTCCATATCAATAATGTGAGAGTTTATGTGAGTGCAAACGATCTATTCTGTTTGAGTAAATATCCTGAAGGTTGGGATCCGGAAATGGGATATGATAAATATCCTATTACTCGTTCTGTATTGTTAGGCGTATCTGTTAACTTTTAAAATTTGAATAATATGAAACGTAATATAGTAATACTTGTATTGGGTAGTTGTTGTTTGTTCAACTCTTGCTATGAGCTAGATTTGAATTCGCTGTCTCAAGGTTCCAGTGAAAATTGGTATTCATCGGAAACCGAAATTGAAATGGCGCTTAAGGATGGATATCGTCAGGATTTTTGGCCGAAAGATAAGGAGGAATGGACAGACGATTATGTGTATCGTGAAACGAACTCTGCGATTGTAAATGGGACACTGAACGGGCAGACGGATGAAGTGACAAAAATGTGGTCTAATCAATATAAGGCGATTGCTCGTGCCAATACGGTCTTGGCCAATATGGAGAAAGCGCAGTCTTTGGGTATTTCCCAAAGTAAGATTGATCAATATACTGCAGAAGCTTACTTCTTGAGGGCTTCTATGTATTCAACTCTGATTTCTCATTTTGGAGATGTTGTTTATGTCACGGAAGTTATGGATGTGGATCAGGCTTTTGAGGTTGGGCGTACAGCCAAGGCTGAGATTATCCCAAAAGTTTATGAAGATTTTGATAAAGCGGCAGCAGGATTGCCATTAGTTTATACAGGTTCTACATCACAACGTGCAACAAGAGGAGCCGCTTTGGCATTGAAAGCCCGTTTTGCCCTTTATATGGGAGATTGGCAAGTGGCAGCGGAGGCTTCAAAAGCATGTATGGAATTAGGACAGTATAAATTACATTCTAAATTTTCTGATTTATTTTTAACAACTACTCGAAATGCAGAAGAATCTATTTTTGTTTTACCTCGTTCTATTTCTGATAAAGTGACGTTGGGGAGTGGTGAGGTTTTAAATGCAATAACTCGTAATCCTGGTGGTTGGGCTGCAAAAGATCCTTCTTGGGATTTGTTGGCTGCTTTTACTTGTACTGATGGACTACCGATAGATGAATCTCCTTTGTTTGATTCGCATGATCCGTTTAAAAATCGTGATCCGCGTTGTTGTGAAACTATTGTTCCTTTTGGATCAAAATTTTTAGGATTTGATTATAATCCGCATCCTGAAGCATTAGAGGTTATGAATTATAATACCGGTAAAATGCAAAAAAATAATGATACTCGTGCTAATGCCCAATATGCGTCTTTTAATGGTTTAGTTTGGAAAAAAGGAATTGACGAAACTTGGTTGGATAATGGAAAAGATGTAGATCCTGATAAAATTATTATTCGTTATGCAGATATTTTGCTCATATATGCGGAAGCAAAAATTGAGTTGAACCAGATAGATCAGTCTGTTTTGGATGCAATTAATATGGTGAGAGCTCGTGCTTACGGCGTTGATAAAGTAGCGACAGATCAGTATCCGGCTGTAAAAGAGACAGAGCAGTCTAAGCTTCGTAAGATTGTACGTTTAGAACGTCGTATGGAATTTGCTTATGAGGGTTTACGCTATATGGATTTGGTTCGTTGGAAATTAGCATCGAAAGCTTTGAACAATAAGAGTTATGGCCTTTTATATCCGGCATCTCTATTAATTGAAAACGTGACAAGTAAAGGTGGTTGGTTTTGGCCGAGTACTCCTAAAATAGATGAGGCCGGTATTCCTGACTTTACAGAAATGGAAAAAGCAGGCCAAATAGCTGTATTATCTCAGCGTTTATGGGATGATCGCCAATACTTATGGCCAATACCGACGAAAGAAATTTTGATTAATGAGAACTTGAAACAAAATCCGGGTTATTGATAGGTATTTAGTATATTGGGGCTCCTCTGATTATATCGTCATTATAGTATGAGGAGCCCTAGTTATGACTTCTTATAATAAAAATTAAATAATATGAAACTGAATAGTACAATAGGATTACTGGCTGCATTTTCTATATTAGGATGTACAGCTCAGAAAGATGTCAAAAAAATACCGGAATCGATTTCCGGTATTTATCCCCGTTTGGCTTACTATAATAATGAAGGCGAATGTGGGACAGGGGCAGTCGTACCTTGGGCAGATCGTTTATGGGTGATTACTTATGGGCCTCATTTACCGAATGGCTCTTCTGATAAATTATATGAAGTGACGTCCGATTATCGGCAGATCATGCATAAGGAGAGTATTGGAGGTACACCTGCAAACAGAATGATTCATAAAGAAAGCGATCAACTTTTTATAGGACCTTATGCGATTGATAAAGCAGGTAAAGTTCGTGTTATTCCATATACTGTAATGTCTGGTCGACATACTGGAAATGCTCGTCATTTGACAGATCCGTCCAATAAGATTTATTATGGGACAATGGAAGAAGGATTTTATGAAGTGGATGTGAATACATTGGAAGTAAAAGAATTGTATCAAGATGGCAATAAGAAACAACAGAAAAAAAATGATACGGATGCCGGGCCGATAAATGCTTTATTACCGGGAGTACATGGTAAGGGGTTATATTCCGGGCAAGGCTGTATGTATTTTACCAACAATGGAGAAGGGACACAGGAAGCATTGAAGAAGTTTGACGTGGAGGCTGGTGTCTTAGCTGAATGGAACGGAAAAGAGTGGAAGGTGGTTCGTCGCAATCAATTTGTCGAAGTAACGGGTCCCGGTGGTATTTATGGGAATACGAATTCGGAAACAGATCCGATTTGGGCTACCGGTTGGGATTATAAATCGGTTATTTTAGGTGTACGCGATGTTCGAAAAGGATGGGCTTTTTATCGTTTGCCTAAAGCCAGTCATAGCTATGACGGAGCGCATGGATGGAATACGGAATGGCCGCGTATTCGGAATGTCGGGACAGAGTCTAAGTCTGATTATCTGATGACGATGCATGGAATGTTCTGGCATTTTCCAGGAATGTTTACGGCTGATAATTCAGCAGGTATTCGTCCGCGCTCCGCTTATTTGAAGGTGATTGGTGATTTTACACGTTGGAACGATCAGTTGGTTTTCGGTTGTGACGATTCGGCTCAGAAAGAATTCTTGAACAAACGAAAAGCAAAGGGGAGTATAGAGGGACCAGGTCAATCGAATTCGAACCTGTGGTTTACCTCTTTGACAAGACCGGATGAATTAGGACCGGCTACTGCTGAAGGTGCTGTTTGGGCAAAGGAAAGCGTGAAAGCAGGTGAGAGCTCTGAACCGTTCCTTTTTAGTGGCTGGACACATCGTTTCGGTTGGGTCAAAAATGAAGGAAAACAACCGGTGATCTTTACTTTTGAAATAGATGAAGCCGGCAAAAATGAATGGAAGATCTTGAAGAGTGTAACAGTAAATGCTGGAAAGTCGGTCTCTGTCCCTTTTGCTTCTACCGAAAAAGGAGAATGGATTCGTGTAAAAACGGATAAAAATACATTGGCAACGGTTAGTTTCAATTATACGACTGCCGATCCCCGTCCGACTTCTTCTGATCCGATTTACCAAGGTTTGACAACAGTTAAACAAAATACGACAATCGGAGGTCTGTTGTATGGGCTTGGTGACAACCGTCGTGCATTGGGAGTGTTGGCAAATGTGACGGTAGATGGAAAAACATCGGAAACCGGTTATTATGAAATGGGAGATAAATTGGAACTGGTTCGTAAGGAAGATACAAAAACGACTGATTTTATTCGATCAAAGTTTGCCATACCTCAACAAGTCGTTTCGATAGAAGAGGGTTCTGTCTTGATTGTAGATGATTTGAACCGGCGTTGGCGTCTTCCTTTAGGGGATGAAACGTATAAAGAATTGACTAACCAAGGTGTACTGCGTGTTTGTCGGGAAGTGGCAACGGAACGTGATATGTTCTCTTGTATGGGAACTTTTTATGAACTTCCTGCGGAGAATGCGGATGGATATGCAAAAATTCGTCCTATATCAACTCATAATTACCACATCAACGATTATGCTTCTTACCGAGGTATGCTTGTTTTGACAGGTGTGACACCTGAAGATACTAAAGGGAATCCGCATATTATTGTTTCGGACGATGGAAAAGCTGCTGTTTGGGTCGGTGTTATTGATGATTTGTGGACATTGGGTAAACCGGTAGGTCATGGTGGTCCGTGGAAGAATACAAATGTAAAAGCGGGTATCGCTTCTGATCCGTATCTGATTGGATTCTACGACAAGAAAGAGCTTTCGTTGTCGCATCAGTCTGATAAGAAAGTCGTCATTACGGTTGAAGTGGATCCTACCGGTAATGGAGATTGGATGGAATATGCCGCTTATACTGTACAACCTGGAGAAAGGTTCGTTCAGCAACTCCCGGAGGCATTTCAAGCAAGATGGATTCGTTTTGTATCGGATACAGATACAAAAGCAACTGCTTGGTTGGATTATAAATAAAGAAAATGTAGAAATGACATCCGGTGATGATACTGATAAATCAATTACCGGATGTTGTTGAATTGTAATCTTTAAATCTATAGAATCATGAAATACATTTTAATATCTGTTTTGTTAGTTTGGGGATGTCTGAATAATAAGGTTTTATCGCAGCAACAAATAAATTGTAGCGGAGTGTTTCCGCATTTAGCCATGATTGCAGATCAAGCTCCGAGAACTGAGGCTGGGACGGGAGCTTTGTTTCCTTGGGCAAACAGATTATGGGTCGTTACTTATGTCGCACATTTCTCCGCGACCGGTTCCGGTACGGGACTTTTTGAGATTAATGATAAGATGGAAATACATAAACGTCCGGAAAGTGTGGTGGGAACATATGCGAATAGATTGTTACACGGTCCTACGAATCAGTTGATCATAGGTCCGTATATAATTGATATGAAAGGAAATGTACGAGTAATTGATGGAGTAAAGGATCATCGTTTGGCTGCAACAATGACGCATTTAACGGATCCAGAGAATAAAGTTTATTTTCTGGCTATGGAGGGTCAATTTTTTGAAGTGGATGTAAATACCTTAGATACCAAATTATTGTTTAACCTTTATGATGAGTTGAAAGAACCGAAAGGGTCAAAACCTCATTTTAAATCTGGTTTTACGAGGCATGGTAAGGTTGTCGTGTGTAACAATAGTTATTCCACAAAAGATTATAATAAGGATTGGAAAGCGGGTCGTTTAGCAGAGTGGGATGGTAAAGTTTGGAAAATAATAGAAGAGAAGTCGTATACGGAAGTATGGAGCTCTTCTCATTTTGGGGCACCAATTTTGGCAACAGGTTGGGACAATGCATCTGCTGTAATGAGTGTGTTTTTCCCGAATACGAAAAAATGGAAAAGATATCGTTTGCCAAAATCCAGTAAGACATTCGATGAGACGAGTTGTACGGAGTGGCTGCGTATTCGTGAAATCGAAACGGAACGTGCAATGATGGATTGTCATGGATTATTTTATGAAATAGGATTTCATCTATATGCCGATCAGCTATGGGCTATTCGTCCGGTTTGTTCGCATTTGCGTGTAATTCCAGACTATTGCTCTTGGAGAGGTATGTTGGTGATGGGAGGAAATCAGGCGACACCAATGAAGTTTGGTTCTGCTGATGGAAATCCTTTGGCTGGTCAGCCTCAGGCTGGATTATGGTTTGGTAAAACAGACGATTTGTGGTCGTGGGGAAAACCCTCTGGTGAAGGAGGGGTTTGGTCTGATGATGAAGTTATAGCCAATGTCCCGTCTGATCCTTTTTTGATGTATGGATTTGATCAGAAATCTCTTCATCTGTGGCATGATTCTAATGAGGCTGTTTCTTTTAAAATAGAAGTAGACGTTGTAGGCAATGGGCAGTTTAAGATTTATGAAACCAAGATTGTTGGTTCTGGTGAATATATGCATTATGAGTTTCCTGAGAGCTTTTCTGCTCGATGGGTACGTGTAACCGCAAATAAAAATTGTAAAGCAACAGCATGGTTTATTTATAATTAGTTCTATTTTTGCAAAATAGAAAATTTAAGGAGTGTTGTGTTTTCTGTTGTTTTAGTTAATTAAAAAATATTAATATCATGAAGACTCGTGTAATTTTATCATTATTATTTTTGTTAAGTTTGGGAAGTGTCCGAGCGGCAGACCTTTTTGTCGAAGCCGAAAGTTTTAGTAACAAAGGTGGTTGGAAGGTTGACCAGCAGTTTATGGATTTGATGGGGTCTCCTTACCTTTTGGCGCATGGAATGGGTGTACCCGTCGATGATGCATCTACGGAAGTAACGTTTCCAGAAAAAGGAGAATATTATGTATATGTTCGGACCTATAACTGGACTTCCCCGTGGAAAAAAGGGGAAGGCCCCGGTAAATTCAGTTTGTCTGTCGGAGGAAAGAAGATGACTTCTCCATTGGGAGCGGAGGGTTCTGCCTGGATGTGGCAGATAGCTGGAAAGGTATCTGTCAAGAATCTGAAAACTGTAATCAAGCTGCATGATTTGACGGGATTTGACGGTCGTTGTGATGCGATTTACTTTACCACGGAAGCAGGCAAGATGCCTCCGTCGGATATAAAGGAGCTGGAAGCATTCCGTCGTCAAGCATTGGGATTGCCGGATGAAGCACCGGTTGCCGGCGAATATGATCTTGTAGTTGTGGGAGCCGGTATAGCAGGGATGAGTGCCGCAGTGTCGGCTGGCCGTCTGGGTTGTAAGGTGGCTTTGATCAATGACCGTCCTGTGGTAGGCGGAAATAACAGCTCGGAGATACGTGTTCATTTAGGAGGCCGTATCGAAGAAGGAACTTATAAGGAACTTGGTGGTCTGCAGAAAGAATTTGGTCCGGAAAAGGGAGGAAATGCTCAACCGGCAGAATATTATGAAGATCAGAAGAAAATGGATTGGTTGGCAGGTGAGGAAAATGTGTCCCTTTTCTTGAACTATCGCGCGATAGGAGTGACAAAGGAAGGCGATAAGATCACATCGGTTGTTGTCAAACACATCGAGAGCGGTAAAGAATTAAAATTCGAGGCACCTTTGTTTTCCGATTGTACGGGAGACGGGACGATCGGTTATCTGGCGGGGGCTGATTACCGTATGGGGCGTGAAGGTCGTGACGAGTATGGTGAGAGCATCGCTCCGGAGAAAGCAGATAAGTTGACAATGGGCTCTTCCGTACAGTGGTACTCTGTGGATAACAAGAAATCGAGTCCTTTCCCGGAGTTCAGCTATGGAGTGGAGTTCAACGACAAAAATTGTGAAAAGGTGATGATGGGAGAATGGATGTGGGAGACAGGTATGAACTTCGACCAGATCAAGGACTTCGAACGTATCCGTGATTATGGAATGCTGGTTGTCTATTCAAACTGGAGTTATCTGAAAAACCGTATGAAGGAAAATGACCAGTATAAGAACCGAAAATTAGGTTGGGTTGCTTATGTAGCTGGCAAGCGTGAATCTCGTCGTTTGATGGGTGATTATATCTTAAAGGAAGACGATATCACGAAAAACGTGTCCCATGAAGATGCCTCTTTCGCTACGACATGGAGTATCGATTTGCATTGGCAGGACCCGAAAAACAGTGAACATTTTCCGGGCAATGAGTTTAAAGCTGTGACGAAGCATATCCTGATCCATCCGTATGCTGTTCCATATCGTTGTCTGTATTCGCGTAATGTGGAGAACTTGTTTATGGCCGGTCGTAATATTAGTGTGACCCACGTGGCATTGGGAACGGTCCGTGTGATGCGTACGACAGGAATGATGGGAGAGGTAGTAGGTATGGCTGCATCATTGTGTAAGAAATATGATGTGACACCTCGTGGTGTTTACCGTTCTCATCTGGAAGACTTGAAAACGTTGATGAAGGAAGGTGTGAATAAGAAAGGACTGCCGAACAACCAGCGTTATAACGAAGGTGGTATATTGAAAGACAAACCGGTTGTTCAATAAATGTAAAAATATGGGTGTGTGTCAAAATTGTCTTGTTTCTGTGCTTTGGATATTCATTTATTCGAGGTTCTTGTCTAATATTGATTATTTTAAATGTTATACATCCTTTATAAACAGTACTGAAATTCAGCTTCTGCTCTTAAAAAAGTAGTTTTTCGGTATGAGGTGCGCAGTTTGTTGTGAATACGACCGTCTTTGTTTCCATGACGATCGTGTTCATTCCGTATGAAGATGGACTTCGTCACGGTGGAGACGGTCTTCATCATAACGAAGACGGTTGTAGTCACAATGAAGCTCGGAAATACGTTTTAGATATTCGAATCTGTCCCCTGATTTTTTTGCTATAAGCCATTCTCAAATAATTCAGGTTTCCCGAAATGTCGTTTTTCCTCTCTTTTATTTGTCATAAAAACATTATCTGCCGACTCCGTATTTTCGATTGTCGGTAAAACAGGATTAACAGTGTAAAAATGTCAAACCAAAATGATCTGTATTTTGAAGTGAAATAGAAAAAGCTCCAAATTGAGGTTATTGTAAATTTCGGGATACGGTTAAATGATTATTCTATCTGCTCGTGAAGTCGAATAATATAATAATATCCCTCCCGGTATCAATATGATCCCGGCTGAAACGAGCAAGGCTATCTGGAGGGAATACATGTCATTCAGCCAACCGATGAAGGGGGCGATAGCAGCGAACATCAGGCGGATAATGAAGTTACGGATGGAAAGCACTGTCGCCCTCATGTCGGAAAATGTCATTTGGTTGATGTAGCCTTTGAGGATGGGTGTGGCAAAGCCTCGGAAAATGTAAAAGACGAACAAGATGGCAAGGCCGGCATATGTAAGGTTGAAAGCTAAGGTGATATATCCGCCGACGATAAAGACGAGGATCAGGATTCCCATCTTACGAGGACCGAAGTAGTTGTCCACCCGGTCGGACAAGAGAGCGGCGAAGCCGACCGTCAGGTTCAGCACTGTCCAAATAACGCCATACCAGGAAACGGGAGTTTTCAGATACATTAAAACCGGTTGTACGAACCAGGCCATCGTGAGAGTGGCTGCCCCGATGATACCTGAATACATGATATTGTAGCACAGTTGCTTGTTCGTTACCAGCGAATATTTGATGATCCGGACAATCTCGTTTACCGGATTCTGTATTTTATTGGAACGGCTGACCTCCTTAAGTACGAATGCTGCCGGAATGCCTGTAAATGCAATCACAGCTTGCGCATAAAAAGGAAGACGAAGGGAATAAGCTGCCAATAAACCGCCAAAGATACCCGCCAGTGCTTCGGCGAAATTACCGATCATCGTGCTCCGTCCCTCATATCGTAAGTATAAATTCTCTTTTTGGTATTGGACGGTAGTGTCGTATAATAGAGCGGAATCTGCACCGTTCACCAGTGTTTGCCCTGTGCCTAACAAGATTTCGGCGAAAAGGAAAGCTGTGAATGTCGAAGTGAACGAATAGCACAGGTATCCGAGAAAGAAAAGGATACACCCCAGTATCAGGCATTTTCGGCGTCCCCAAACATCAGCCAGATAACCTGAAGGAATCTCCAAAGCTACGGCAGCTATTGAATAAACACTCTTCAGGATAAACACGTCCTGCAATCCTAATCCGTGTTTTTCGTAAAAAAGCACGATGATAGGCATAACCAGTGTGAACCATTTGGATAGTTTGATCAGATAAAGAGCAAGTATATTCCGTTTCATGCCTGCAAAAATAGGAAATATGTGAATAATTCGATTAATAGGCATGGGGCTTTCTTTTGGAGCATCTTGTTTTTATCAAAATGTCACTGACACCCCATTAAAATAGGATTAGTACCCCATATTTTTGGAATCAGTACTGCGGGTAATATTTTTTAACATAGCAAAAGATTACACTTTCCACAAATAAAGGTGACAAAATGCTTTTATATGAAAAAAACAGTGGTTAAAATCCGGAGTGTCTAATTATTGTACACCATTGTCAAATAATTGGACATTTTGAAAAAATGATTGTACTTTTATGTTTCTGTGTTTTAGTTGATTGGCTGTTTTGGCATACTTTTTGAATATTGATGAGCAGAATATAACAAATACATGATATGAAAAATCTGAGCATAGCATTGCGTTCGCTTTTTAAGAAAGGTAGAAGTAACGGGATAAAGATCTTATCTTTGGGTGTTGGACTGGCGGTGGGGCTTGTCCTTATATCTAAGGTTTGTTTCGAACGTTCGTTTGATAAGTTTTATCCGGATAGCGACCGTATTTACCGGTTGCACGAAAACGTCATTCGGGATGGTGAGTATAAGTCCTACGGACAGGTAAGTGGAGGGGTGGCCACTGCTATGCAGGTAGAGATACCGGAGGTTGAAAAGGCAACTCGTTTGACCTATATCGGGGGTGACAAGGAGTTGTTTAAGACAAAAGATGGAAACCATTACTCTGCCCGTTATGTTGTGATGGGCGATACGAATGTTTTCGAACTTTTGCCGCGTCCTATCCTGATCGGTAATCCGAAGGAAACTTTGTCCCGTCCGGGATACGTGATGGTATCGAATCGTATAGCCAAACTGTTGGGAGGAGCAGAACCGGCCATGAATAAGGAATTTGAATTTGAGTCCAGCCCGGGGCAAACTTATACGATAGGCGGTGTGTTTGAAGATGTGCCTGAAAATTCCCATTTGCGTTTTGAAATTGTTGCATCTTTGGAAGGTATGAGCAAGCGGAGCCGTGAAAATTGGCTGGGGAATGACCGTTATCTGGGGTATGTAAAACTTTATCCCGGTACTGATCCGGAAAGCCTGGCGACTGCAATTCGTGAGATGCAAGGGCGGCATTGCGATCTGGAAGAGGTGAAAAAAGCGGGAATCGATTTGACTTATAGCCTGGTCCCGTTGATGGACATGCATAGTAACAGCGATGAGGTGAAGAGCATGAATTCCCTGTTGGGCTTTCTGGCCTTTGTGCTCATCTTTACGGCTGCGATGAATTATGTGCTTATTGTGATTTCCACGCTAATCAACCGGACTAAAGAGGTGGCTGTTCATAAGTGTTATGGGGCTTCTGATAAAAACTTGTTCGGCATGATCATGTCGGAGACGTGTTTGCATATGTTCATTTCTTTGTTGCTTGCCGCTTTTCTGATCGCTCTGTTCCGTACGAAAGCAGAGGAATTGTTAGGAGCTACGTTAGGTGCATTGTTCTCGGCACGGACGGTTGTGGTTCTGACAGGAGTCTGCGTCGTAATCTTTTTCATCACCAGTTTGATTCCTACCTATATGTTCCTGCGTGTTCCGGTGGCAGCAGCGTTTCGTAACTTTAAGGAGTCACGACGATACTGGAAGCTTTGCCTGTTGTTCATACAGTTTTTGGCGACTGGCTATTTGGTGGCGTTGTTGTCGGTGATCAATAAGCAATATGGCTATATGGTGAATGTCGATCCCGGATATGCCTACGAGAAACTGGCTTATTGCTTGACGCAGGGAGTGGAAGAATCTGTTCGTAATGCGGCAATTGAGGAATTGCACAAGATACCTGAGGTTGATAAAGTTTCAGCCTGCTATGATTTACCGATTTCAAGGATGTCTGGTAACAATGTTTATCTTCCCGGTGATGACCGCGAATTGTTCAATATAGCCGATATGTACTGGGTGAAGGATGATTTCTTCTCCTTGATGGAGATTCCGGTTCTTGAAGGAGAGGTGTTCCGTTCGGACGGTTCGGCTTCGAACAAGGTGATGGTCAGCCGTTCTTTTGTCAAGAAAATGGAACAGGTAGCCGGCTGGACCGGGAGTGCGATTGGCAAGAACGTTATAATTACGGAACATAGTCAGAATGGGAAACCGTTTACCATCTGTGGTGTGTATGAGGATGTTTGCATCGGAAGTACCGGTAATCCGGATACACGTCCGACTGTCTTGTTCTATGATATATATGCACCGACGATTCTGATCAAATTCCATGAGATGTCGTCGGAAAATATAAAAAAAGTACAAAAGGTGTTGGAAGATGTAATGCCTGACCGTAATGTTACGGTGACGGCTTATTATATGGATATGATAGACCTGTATAAGGATTCTCGCACGTTCCGCGACTCGGTTATGATCGGGGGAATTGTGACCTTGATTATCGCGTTGATCGGTCTGTTGGGATATACCAGCGACGAAACGAACCGCCGTGGCCGTGAAATCGCTATCCGTAAAGTGAATGGTGCGACGGCATGGAATATCTTGAGAATGATATCCAAAGATATCTCCTATATTGCGATTCCAGCTATCGTGATTGGTATGACGGTCGCTTATTATTCCGGTACGGGATGGTTGGAGAAATTTTCAGAAAAGGTGCCTATCGGATTTTTTACCTTCTTGTTTGGAGCGATAGCGATTTATATGTTGATCATTGCTTGTGTCCTCTACCGTGCATGGGCCGTGTCGAATTCCAATCCGGTCGATAGCTTGAAATCAGAATAACTCGGGGGGGGTGCCCGGCAGGTAAATCAAAAATACTTGCCGGGTATTTTTTTATAAATCATGTTACGTTTGTCTGAGTGGCGTGTCTTTTTAATAGAATGGAACAAGAACAGTTTAAAATAGAAGTCGTACCGCTTAGGGGAAAGTTGTCGGGATGTGCCCGACGCCTGCTGGATGACCCCGAAGAGGTGGAGGATGTCGTTCAGGAGGTTTTCCTCAAATTGTGGTATATCCGTGATGAATTGGAACGCTACGACAGTGTGGAGGCACTTGCCGTGCAAATTACGAAACATCTTTGTCTGAACCGTCTCCGGGCGTTCCAGTATAGGCCGGAAAAATTGTCCGGTTCGGTAATGCTTGCGGCTGATGACGATCCGTATATTGCGTTGGAACAGAAAGACAGTGTCTGCCGGGTGATGCATATCATGGAACAGCTTCCCGGCCTCCAGCAGACAATACTTCGGATGAAGCATGTTGACGGTTTCGAAGTAAGGGAGATTGCAGAATTGACCGGCAGTACGTCCGAAGCCGTCCGAGTGAACCTCTCGCGGGCACGTAAAAAAGTCAGGGAACTATTTTTTAAGATGTAACAAGATGAAAGTAGACGAATATATCTATATCGAAAAATTGTTGGAACGTTTCTTCGAGGGGGAGACCACCAATGTCGAGGAGCAGGAACTATATGCTTTCTTCGCCCGCCCGGACTTGCCGGAGCGTCTGGATGCTTACCGTCCGGTATTCGGTTATTTTGAAACCGAAATTGTTAAAGAGGTGGAAGAGATGCAAAAAACTTCGAAGCCGGTCCGCAATATTCCTTTTTTTAAAAGGCGGTTATGGACAGGGATAGCGGTAGCCGCTTCTTTGTTGTTGTTCTTATTCTTGAACAGAGGAGACAGCGGCCAGGAAGATGAGTTTAATCCCTATGCCGGCAGCTACATTATCCGTAACGGCGTGAAGACGGAGATACCTGAAGCGGTGGCGCGTGAGTTGGACGAGGTGATCCGGCAGGCGGAAAAAAAACAGTATGAAAAAGAACGGTTGGCGTTACGTCCTTTGAGGCAGTACAGGCAAACCCTGCATGATCTGAAAACGAAGGAGCGGGAGGCCGAACGGTTCGAATCGGATGTAGAGAGGTTGGAAAGGGAATATAAGGATAAATAATTCATAAATCATTAACGATAAAAGTATGAAAACAAAAAATCTTATTTTGACAGCCGCCCTGCTGATGGCTGGGAGTTGGGCCGGCGATCTGCTGGCGCAGACGAATCTGAACGCATTGATGAAAAAATGCGAATCAATGGAAAAGGTAAATGTCGATGTGATCTACGACAAGGACCGGAAAACGAAGAAACCGGTAAAAGAGGTGATCACAATCACGTTTTCGAGAAAGGATAATCCGAAATTGCTGGATGAGTTTCTTGATGCCTTCAGGAAAGACAAGGAAGCTGCCTATAAGGTGATGGAGTCGAAAATAGATGGTAAGGTCATGCCGTCTTTCTATCGCTTTGCAATCGGGACCTCGGATATTTCTTTTTCATTGGAAGATTTGAACAAAAAGTTCAAAGGAAACGAGTACATGCTTCAGAACGGAGAAATACAAGTCACAAAAATTGAACGTTTCGATTTCAAGGAAGAAAGTGAATGGGGATAAATCTATTTTCTGTTTTTTTCGGCGAGTGTCTAATATCTTTACACCACTGTCCAAAAATTAGACACTCACGGGAATTAGCGAAATTATTATAAGGTTGTAAATAAATGGTTTATATGCTTTGGCACGCTGTTTGCTTATAGATAGGCAAGAAGAAATAATAATAAAAACAGATACAGTCATGATTAAAATTGAAGGATTAAGTAAGTTTTTCCGTACAGAAGAGGTGGAAACGATCGCATTGAACGGTGTGTCAATGGAAGTGAAGGATGGTGAGTTTGTGGCAATCATGGGTCCTTCCGGTTGTGGCAAGTCCACCTTGCTGAATATCCTGGGCTTGTTGGACAACCCGACATCGGGCGACTATTACCTGGCGGACAGGGAAGTCGGGCATCTGAAAGAAAAAGAACGTACACAGGTGCGTAAAGGAAATATCGGTTTCGTGTTCCAGAGTTTCAATTTGATCGACGAACTGAATGTCTTTGAAAACGTGGAGTTGCCGCTTACCTATCTCAAAGTGAAGGCAAGCGAGCGCAAGCAGATGGTCAATGACATCTTGAAGCGCATGAGTATCAGCCATCGGGCCAACCACTTCCCACAGCAGCTTTCCGGAGGTCAGCAACAGCGTGTCGCTATCGCCCGTGCCGTTGTTTCGAATCCGAAGATCATCCTTGCCGATGAGCCGACCGGTAATCTGGACTCCAAGAACGGAGCTGAAGTGATGCAGCTCTTGACCGAACTGAACAAAGAAGGAACCACCATTGTTATGGTGACACACTCCAAACACGATGCGAGCTTCGCTCACCGGGTGATCAACCTGTTCGATGGAAGTATCGTGTCGTCTGTAAACGAATTTATTTAATTTTTCCAAAATAGAACATAGACACATTCTAATTGTCTTGTGATCATATCCGGCTTGGGAAAGTCGGATATGATCTTTATGAGATATGAGTTTGGAGTTATGAATTATAAATGGAATACACTATGAATAATCTGTTAAATATAAAATCTTTTCTGAAATTTCTGAGCCGGAATAAAGGGTACACGGCGATAGATGTCTTCGGACTGTCCGTTTCGCTGATGTTCGTGATCTTGATTGCAGTATATGTGGAACGGGAATTGAATATCGACAAGCAGCAGGCGAATTATGACCGGATCGTTGCCATTGGCAATGAAGAGTTTTTGGAATCGGCTGTTCCGGTTTCTTATTGGTTGGAAGAACGTTATCCGGAAATCGAAAAAGTCTGTCCGGTCATCACGGATCAGGGGAAGGGCAAACAGATTTTTTATGGCGACAAGAAGTTGACGGCTGATCTTGTGTATGCGGATTCAACGTTTTTCGACCTTTTTTCGTTCAAGGTACTCGATGGTGACCGTGACCGGCTTTTAGAAGATCCCTACAGCGTAGTAGTTTCGGAAAGCTTTGCCCGGAAAGTATTCGGTAATGATAATCCGATCGGGAAGAGTTTGCGCATCAGCGACTCGACCAGTGTCATGGTAACCGGTGTCATGGAGGACATCAACCGTTCGGTGATTCCGAATATGGACCTGTTGGTGCGTATCGAGCGGGTGACGGAATTCAACCAGTCATTGTCGAAGACGAATCCGGGTAATGCCGGCTCTTGTGTCTCGTTCCTGTTACTGAAGCCGGGAATGGACTTGCAGGGGAGGACGGATGAGATACAGAGCTTTTTCAAGGAGCGGTATTGGATTTACCGGTATGATTTCGTGAAAGAAGCACGCGTTGTTCCGTTTTCGGATATCTATTTTGGAAATACAGCGTCGCATAGCTTGAACCAAGGTGACAAGCGCTTTTCGTTGGTTCTGATGTCCGTCGGCATTCTGATTCTGATTTTCGCGATCATCAACTATATAAATCTGACGGTGGCACAGGCTGGACAGCGGGCGAAGGAGATGGCGACACGTCGCCTCTTGGGGTCTTCACGTGTGGAACTGTTCCTACGGTTGATGTTGGAGGCTACTTTCCTGACAGTCGTTTCGTTTGTCATCGGGCTGATGTTTGCCAAGGCGGCACTGCCATATGCCAATGACTTGTTGCAGGTGCGCTTGACGTTCGATGTGCTGGCGACACCGCTTTGGATAGGGGCGATCGTCTTGTTTATCGTGTTGACGGGAGCCTTCTCGGGGGTGCTTCCGGCATTGATGATCTCGTCAGCCAAGCCGATCGACGTGGTGCGTGGGACGTTCCGCCGGCAGACGAAGATGGTGTTCAGCAAGGTCTTTATCACGTTCCAGAATGTGATTACGATCGTCATGATCGCTGCCTCGCTGACGATGTATCTCCAGATCGACCATCTGATACATGCCCCGTTGGGTTATAATACGACGAACATCATTGAATCGGGTAACGTTTTCCGTTCGAAGAGCGAGATGGAGCGGGCGGAAGATCTGTTGCGCCAGCTTCCGATGGTCAAGGCTGTCGGTCACAGCAATGGGACTCCTTCGAGCGGGACAAACAATATGAGCGGAACTTATGAGGGCAAATCGCTCAGTTTCCAGCAAGTGCAGGTCGACAGTGCGGCTTTCCACATCTTCGGTTTCGAAATCAAGTCGGACAACCGGGTGGCTAACGCCGATGGAGGCTGGTATTTGAACGAACTGGCTTTTAAACAGATGGAACTATCGGAAGATGCTCCTTCTTTTAGGTGGAGCGAAGATGTGATCCCGATCTTAGGGGTGATCCGTGATTTCCAGTTGAGGGACATCACGCAGGAAAATTCACCGGTGATGTTCCGTTTCCGGAATACGGAATCCGGCTGGTGGCCGTGGCACTATGTGATCGAGGTACAGGGTGATCCTGTCGAAGCATATGAGTCTGTGCGCAAGGTCTTCGAGGAGGTGTCGGGTATTCCTTTCGAGGGGTGGTTTATTGACCAGGGCATCCGAGCACATTTTGAGTCGCAGATCCGTTTGGCCAAGATCGTGGTGATCTTTGCCTGCATTGCGATCCTGATTTCTCTGTTGGGGTTACTGGCGATGTCGACCTATTTCATCCTGCAACGTTCACAGGAGGTGGCGATCCGCAAGGTGTTCGGTTCGGACAACCGGGAAATCTTGATTCGCCTCGTCGGTACGTTCCTGATGTATGTCGGGATTGCGTTCGTGATCGCGACGCCACTGAGCTGGTATTTTATGAAGCAATGGTTGGAGGACTACAACTACCGGGTCACACTTAGCCCGCTGATCTTCATTGCGGCCGGCCTGTTTTGCCTTCTAATCTCTTTCCTGACGGTATTCTTCCAGAGCTGGAATGCGGCGAATGCGAATCCGGTGGATAGTGTGAAAGAGTGAGGGGGCAAATTGATATTACCGGACGCAGATGACGCGGAACACGCAGACTGACGCAGATTTATTTTATTGATAATAAGATATCTGAGTTAATCTGCGCTCGTCTGAGTCGTCTGCGTCCCATGAATACCGATATTTGACACACCTCCACTCAAATCTTTTTCTTAAGTGTAAAGAAGAACGTCATCCTCTTGCCCAGCCCACTCTTGGCGGATATCTGTCCTTTGTGGAAGTTCACGCTGTTCTTGACGAAGGAGAGTCCCAGACCAGTCCCGCCCACCTTGCGGATGCGGCCCTTGTCGACACGGTAGAAGCGTTTGAAGATACGATTCACGTGTTCTTCCGAGACGCCGACACCATTGTCCGAGAAGCTGAAATAGTAGAACTTTGAGTCCTCCTTGTAGCAATTTACTGTGATCCGGATGCCTTCGCCTGCATACGCGATCGCATTGTCGTAGAGGTTGTGGAAGATCGAGTAGAGCAACGAATGATTGCCATAGGTCGGGGGGTGCCCGGAAAGGCCACCTCTGTCGTGATTTTTTTTCTCCATCTTCTTCGAACATTCCTTCTCGATCTCGCCGACTAATTTCCGGATGTTTACTTTCGATAATTCGAACATTTAGGAAGCTTCGTCCAGCCGGTTCAATACCGAGATGTCGCGCAGTAGTCCCGTTAGCCTTGTACTCTGCGAGTAGCAGCGTTCGAGGAAGAAGCGGTATTTGCCGTCCGGCAATTCCAGGTTGCTGATGATCGTTTCGAGGTAGCCTTGGATGCTGCTGACGGGAGTTTTAAGCTCGTGCGCCACGTTCTGTGTCAGCTGTCGTTTCATCCGGCTTTCTTCCTCCTGACGGGATATATCGTTGATAGATATCTCGTAGCTGTTGTCGAGGAACAGGATACATTCGATCGGGAAAATCTTCCCATTTTTGTCTACCGTGACCGATTCGCGTAGCGCTTTCCGTTTGCGGTTCGTGTTCGAGATGTTTTTGGAAAGGAACAGATGGATCGGTTACAGTTCCGGAATGTCGACTGCGTCTTCCGATTGCCGTATCTGCATGTCGGAAATCAGGCTTGCAAACTGTATGAACAGGATGTTGGACAATATCTCCCTGCCTTCCGGCGTGAACATGGCGAAACCTTCTTTCGCATATTGGAAATGCTTGATCAGCTTCTCGCGTTCCATCGAAAGCTCGTCTTTGACCTTTTGTTGACGGTGGTAAAGCCCGACGATGTTCTTCGATATGTCTCCAAGCTCGTCGTTAGGAAAGACATATTCATTTTCCGGTATGCGGTCTTCTTGGCTGTCAGGAAGATGATGGGGATATCGGCTGTCTTTTCTTCTTTCCTGAGGATACTGGCCATCTTGAATCTGGATATTTCACCCATCATGACATCTAAAAGCAGCAGTTGGTAGGAGGCTATGTCTATCTTCAACGCTTCCTCGGCACTGAAAGCCGTGTCTACCTCATACCCTTCTATCTCAAGATTGAACTAGAGGATCTCACATAAATCCTTTTCATCGTCCACTACAAGAATTTTTGGCATATCCATAATCTTTGTCTCTTTTTTATTACAAATACAATTTATTTCTGCAAAGGACGTATTTATGTATTTCGATGGAATGAAATACATATTACATTCTTATTACAAATGCGTCAGATCGGCACATCCTGCCACTGCCCGCCGATCAGTTCACGGGTGGATTTGAACCCGTTTTTTTTCAGCAGCTCGAATGCTTCCGCACGTCCGTTGTTCACCAGGTCCGGGTAGTGGCAGTCGGAGTTTACCATCACCGGAATATTCAGCTCGCGTAGGCGGTGCAGATAGTCAGTATGCGGATAGACCTCCTGTTTTTTCACGAGGTTTTTTGTGTTGACTTCGACCATCAGGCCTTTTTCTGCGATCAGGTGCAGGCAGTCGTTGAGCGGTTTTTGATACCAGCCTGCTTGCAGGTCGAAGCCTTCGCATTTGTGGCCGTTCATGTATATCTTGTCCATGTGGCCGACAATGTCGATTCCGCCAGCCTCGATCATTTGCTGTGTTGAACTGAAATAATGGGCGACCAACTTGCGGATATCTCCGTCGTAGTAGGTGTCAACAGACTTTTGGTATTCCCGGAAAGAGCCGTCGATGCACACCATATTCTCTTGTGCAAGCGGCTGTGCGATCGGCAGAAAGTGGATGGAGCCGATGCGGTAATCGAGCGGCAAGTTACGGAAGTAGGGGATGGATGCGTTGTAGCTCTTGTCTAAGAAATCGATTTCCAGTCCCACGTATATTTCCAACCGGTCGTTGTATTTCTTTTTCAGCCGTTCTATCTCTGTCAGATATTCGGGCATATCATCTTTCGACATGTTCCAGAATGTTTCGAACGGCAATGGTGAATGGGATGAAAAACCGTAGGCGCGGAACCCGTGCGCAATAGCGAATTTAACGAAGTCTTCCGGCGTACTCCGCCCGTCACAAAATGTACAATGGCTATGGTAGTTACTGAGTTGCATAAAATTTTACTTGTAAGAAGACAAAGATAATTTTTTTATCCCGAAAGACAACCTGTTTGATAAAAAAAGGCTTGATTGCTGCCGAGGGATTAGCGGCGGAATCAAGCCTTGAAAACACGTAAAGGATGAAAAAATTGTATGTTTTATTTTATTACATTCAGTTCTTTACCCACCTTGATAAATGCTTCGATAGCTTTATCCAGATGTTCTGTTTCGTGGCCAGCGGACAACTGTACGCGGATACGGGCCTGGTCTTTCGGCACTACCGGATAATAGAAACCGGTTACATAAATGCCTTCTTCTTGCATTTTAGCTGCGAAATCCTGAGATAATTTGGCATCATACAGCATAACGGCGCAGATAGCGGACTGAGTCGGCTTGATGTCGAAACCGGCAGCTAACATCTTTTCGCGGAAATAGCTGACATTGTTCATCAGTTTCGTATGCAATGCGTCGCTTTCTTTCAGCATCTTGAACATTTCCAGGCTGGCACCTACGATAGCGGGAGCGACAGAGTTGGAGAACAGATAAGGACGGGAGCGCTGACGCAGCATGTCGATGATCTCTTTTTTTCCGGTTGTGAATCCGCCCATAGCGCCACCGAATGCTTTACCTAATGTACCTGTGAAGATATCGACTCTTCCGTATACATTATATTGTTCAGCCACACCGTGTCCTGTCGGGCCTACGACACCGGCAGAGTGGGATTCGTCGACCATTACCAATGCGTCGTATTTTTCTGCCAGTTCGCAGATCTTGTCCATCGGAGCCACGTTTCCGTCCATAGAGAACACACCGTCTGTTGCGATGATGCGGTGACGTTGTGTCTGGGCTTCTTGCAGGCAACGTTCCAGGTCGGCCATGTCTGCATTGGCATAACGGTAGCGTTTTGCTTTGCAAAGACGTACGCCGTCGATGATGGAGGCATGGTTCAAAGCATCGGAGATGATCGCATCCTCTTCAGTGAACAACGGTTCGAACAGACCACCGTTGGCATCGAAACAAGCAGCGTACAGGATTGTATCTTCGGTTTTGAAATAATCGGAGATAGCAGCTTCCAGTTGTTTGTGAAGATCCTGTGTCCCGCAGATGAAACGGACGGATGACATGCCGTATCCGTGTGTGTCCATAGCTTCTTTGGCTGCCTTGATCAGACGTTGGTTGTCGGACAGGCCCAGATAGTTGTTGGCGCAGAAGTTCAAAACATCGCTTCCGGCATTTACTTTGATGTCGGCTCTCTGCGGCGTAGTAATGATACGCTCGTTCTTATACAATCCGGCAGCTTTGATGTTTGCCAATTCCTGAGTAAGGAAATCTTTCAGTTTACCGTACATAACTTTGTTTTTTGTTAGTATTTCTAATTAAGTTGACAATTATATCTCTTTTATCGCAGACAAGTGGCAAAATATCTTTTCGAAACCTTTTTTCTTTGTCTCTGATTTGTCTGCCGATGCGGCAAAGGTCATATTTTTTTTGAATATATAGGCTAAAAAAATACAAGAAATTCATACCGGAATGTTTTTATTCTCTATACCTTTGTCACAGAAAAAACTTAAAAGAACATCAAACGCAATGAAGAATGTATTAGTAATTGGTTCTACCGGTCAGATTGGATCAGAGTTAACCATGAAGTTGAGAGGTATCTACGGTGGAAACATTGTAGCAGGTTACATCCCCGGACAGGAACCTAAAGGTGAACTGCTGGAATCAGGACCTTCTGCAATTGTCGACATTACAAACGAACAGCAGATTGCTGAAACAGTATCTAAATATAATGTAGATACGATTTATAACCTGGCAGCCTTGCTGTCGGCTGTTGCAGAAGCAAAACCGCAGCTGGCTTGGAAAATCGGTATGGGCGGTTTGTTTAATGTATTGGAAGTGGCACGTGAAATGAATTGTGCAGTATTCACTCCGAGTTCCATTGGTGTATTCGGCAATAACACACCGAAAGACAAGACTCCGCAGGATACAATCCGTAACCCGCGTACCATGTACGGTGTTACGAAGGTTTCAGGCGAGTTGTTGAGTGACTACTATAATATCCGTTTTGGTGTCGACACTCGTTCCGTACGTTTTCCGGGTCTTATCTCTTATGTGACACCTCCGGGTGGTGGTACGACCGACTACGCAGTTGATATCTATTATTCGGCAGCCAAAGGCGAGAAGTTCGTATGTCCGATCAAGCAGGGCACATTCATGGATATGATGTATATGCCGGACGGTCTGCGTGCAGCTATTGAAATTATGGAAGCCGATTCGACGAAGTTTGTTCATCGTAACTCTTTCAACATTGCCTCTATGAGCTTTGATCCTGAAATTATCTACAACAATATCAAAAAGTATGTTCCTGACTTCCAGATGGAATATGATGTAGATCCGTTGCGTCAGACTATCGCAGAATCGTGGCCGAACTCCCTGGACGACACGTGTGCCCGTCAGGAATGGGGCTGGAAACCGGAATTCGACCTGGATGCCATGACTCAGGATATGTTGGCAAAATTGAAAGAACGTTTCAATAAATAAGAATTAATTCCCCGGTCATTAACTGATCAATAGGAAAAAGGCGACTGTCCATCCGGATCGTCGCCTTTTTGTTTATATCGTTTTTATTTAGTATTATAGGCTGTTTTAATAACAATGTGACTGTTTCTTGTGTAGGAAACGATTAAGTTAAAAGTGTATGAAAAATTATGTTGTAAAACATGGAATAGTTAAATCAGGTTAAGGGAAAGTACTTTTGGGGTGAAATATTATGCTGTATAACATAAACTCCCTATGTTTGCATCGTGTTTTTCATGGTATTAGATTTAAGGTTAACAATGAAGATTGGCTGTCCGTGATGGATGGCCTTTTTTATTTTATGCCAGTTCCGATTCTTTCCGGTTAATTCTAAAACACGTCTTGTCTTTTTTCAATCCCTTATTGTAATATCTTTCAAAAATGCATTGGTTCAAATCGAAACTATTACCGCATCTATTTTAGTTTTCTACCCCGTTTAAATCAAATTACATGCAAGGGTAATCTTTTTTAATAAACATCTATTTTAGCATATTATTGTATATCAGATTTTTATGTGATATTTGGCTTTTAAGAGGGGGATACTGTTGTTTTTTGGAGGTGAGAATAGGGGTGGCAAAATAGGCTCCGATTTACTGTAAATAATGCCGATTAATTATGTTATATAGCATGTTTGTGTTAAATAGATTTAAATAAATGAGATTTCCAAGTGAAAATATATGCTTCATAACATAAAATACCTATATTTGCACTGTGTTTTTCATGGTATTAGATTTAAGGTTAACAATGAAGATTGGCTGTCCGTGACGGATAGCCTTTTTTTGTTTTTATCCGGATCATCCATTCTTTTGGTATTCTTGATTATATTTGTATCTCTGAGAAGGATTCATTGTAACTAAAATATTATAGTATGGAAATGTACAAAGCAGATGATAACCGGTATGCCGATATGGCGTATAGGCGTTGCGGACGGAGCGGGTTGTTGTTGCCGGCCATCTCTTTAGGATTGTGGCATAACTTTGGTAGTGTGGATGTGTTCAGTAACTTTATTCAGATTGCGCATGCTGCTTTTGACAATGGGATTACACATTTTGATCTTGCCAATAATTACGGTCCTGTATATGGATCGGCAGAGGAAAACTTCGGTCGTATCTTGAAAAAAGGTTTGGGGCTGTACAGGGATGAGCTTGTTATTTCTACAAAAGCCGGATATGATATGTGGCCCGGTCCGTATGGTAACTGGGGAAGTCGCAAGTATCTGATGGCAAGCTTGGATCAGAGCTTGAAACGGATGGGTCTGGAATATGTTGATATCTTCTATTCGCATCGTCCGGACCCGCAGACACCGATTGAAGAAACGATGGGGGCGTTGGCAGATATCGTTCGACAGGGAAAAGCTTTGTATATCGGAATTTCGAACTATAATGCCGAACAGACAGAAAAGGCGTTTGCTGTCTTGGGGGAACATCGTGTGCCTTGTCTGATTCATCAAGCACGCTATTCGATGTTGGATCGCTGGACCGAACCGGACCTCTTGCCTCTACTGAAGCAGGAAGGGGTGGGAATGATCGCTTTTTCGCCCTTGGCACAGGGTATATTGACGGACAAATATCTGAACGGTATCCCTGAAAATTCACGCGCAGCCAAATCTACAGGCCATCTGCAACGCGAGCAGGTAACGGAAGAAAAGATAAGTAGAATTCGCCAATTGAATAAACTTGCAAAACAACGTGGACAAACGCTTGCAGAAATGGCACTCGCCTGGTTGTTGAAGGACGAACGGGTAACAAGTGTCTTAGTGGGGGCCAGTTCGGTTGCACAGTTGACGGATAATTTGAAGGCGTTACAAAACAAGGTTTTTTCAACGGAAGAGTTACAGGCAATAGAGAGTATATTACAATAAAATAATAATTTGTCTGTTACTTTTCTCTTGAAAGAAAAGTAACAGATTACTAATTTGAACAATTAATGAAACCATTCTTATATCAGGTTGCATCTCTTTTTTATTCTAAATACGGGGCGGAAGTCAGCCGTCTGGCTTTTGTTTTCCCGAACCGTCGTACGGGATTGTTCTTTCAGAAATATTTGTCGGAAGTGTCGGAGAAGCCGCTTTTCTCTCCGACGATCCTGACCATCAACGACCTGTTTGTACAGTTGAGTGGAAAGCAGACTGCAGACCGGATCAGCATGTTGTTTAAGCTGTATGATATCTATTTGAACCATAGCGGTTCTTCTGAAACATTCGACGAGTTCCTCTATTGGGGGGAAATGTTGTTGAATGACTTTGATGATATCGATAAATATATGGTTGACGCTCGCATGCTCTTCACAAATGTGACAGACCTTCGTGAAATTGAGAATGATTTCAGTTTTCTGAGTCCCGAACAGATCGCGGCTATCCGGACTTTCTGGTCTTCTTTTTACCCGAAAGGAGATACACCCAATCAGGAACAGTTTCTGGCTGTCTGGCAAATCTTATACGCCCTATATACCGATTTGAGGGAAACGCTTGCTGCCGAAGGTAAGGGATATGAAGGTATGATTTTCCGGGAGGTGGTCGAGCAGATGGAGAAAAACGAATGTTGTGACCTTCCCTATACGAAAGTCGTGTTTGTTGGCTTGAACGCCTTGTCTGTGGCTGAAGAATGTTTCCTGTCTGAATTACAGAAACGGGAAATAGCAGATTTCTACTGGGATTATGCTTCGCCGAAAGTGACAGATCCGGATAATAAAGCCTCTTACTTCGTGGAACGCAATTTACGGCGGTTCCCTTCACAGTTGAAAGTAGAAAGTGAAGATAGCAACGCGAAGCCACTTTCAACTTTCAACTCTCAACTTTCAACTCCCAAGGTCGAGGTGATCGGTATTCCTTCCGGTATTGGGCAGGCCAAGCAGGTACACAGTATTTTAAGAGAACTTTGCAGGGAAGATGAAATGAGTGCAGAAGAAGCGTTGCGGACGGCTGTGATTCTGCCGGATGAGCATTTGTTGATTCCGGTCCTGAATGCAATCCCCGAACAGATCAAACGGATCAATGTGACGATGGGATATCCGTTGGCCGGTACACCAGTCGCATCTTTGATGGAATATATTTTAGCTTTGCAAAAGAATATTCGTTATGTGGATCGGAGGCCGGTGTTCTATTTCCGGGATGTTTTGCCGATCCTGAATCATCGATATATTTCGACTACTTCTTCGGAGGTAGTCTCCGATCTGGTAAAAGATATTTCAGAAAACAACAAGATTTACATATCGTATGACGATCTGAATAAGACGCCTTTGTTGTCTATTCTCTTTACTCCGGTGATTGCTGTGGAAACTTTCTCCGATTATTTGATTAACGTGTTGCAGGAACTGAATAAAGCAGTGGAAAGTGGAAAGTTGAAAGTGGAAAGTGGAAATAGTGGCGTGGAGCCACTTTCAACATTTAACTCTCAACTCTCAACTATTAATGACATCGAACAGGAGTTTATCTTCCATTATTTTGCCACCGTCAATCGGATGAAGGAAGTCATGAGGGAGGCGAATGTAGAGATGAAAATCGACACCTATTTCCGTTTGCTGAAACGTGTGACGGATACGATTACGATCCCTTTCCATGGCGAACCTCTTTCCGGTTTGCAGATCATGGGGGTTTTGGAGACTCGTGCGCTTGACTTTGACCGGTTGATTATTCTTTCGATGAATGAAGGGATTTTCCCGTTGAGGAAAGCGGCTAATTCATTTATTCCTTATAATCTCCGCCGGGGGTTCGGTTTGCCGACGTACGAGCACCAGGACAGTGTTTGGGCGTATCATTTCTATCGTTTGATTTATCGTGCCAGCCATGTCAGCCTGCTTTATGACACTCGGAGTAACGGATTGCAGACAGGCGAGGTAAGTCGTTTCGTGCATCAGTTGCATTATCATTATGAGGAACCGATACAAAACAAGCTGGTCGTTTACAATGTCTCTTCTTCCAAAATTTCTGCTTTGCAGGTGGCTAAGACGGAGGAAGTTATGAACCGTCTGGTGGCTTTCCGGAGTGGTGGGACGCGAGCGATATCGGCGAGTGCAGTCAATACCTATCTGGATTGTCCGCTTAAATTCTATTTCTCCGTTGTCGAAGGAATACAGGAAGAAGAGGAGGTAAGCGAGACGATCGAAAGTAATGTTTTCGGAAGTATCCTGCATAAGGTGATGGAGGAATTGTATCAGCCATTCTGCGGAAAGATGGTGACGGCCGATCTGCTGAAAGCGATCCGCAAAGATACGCCTATGTTGACAGGAGCGATTGCCCGTGCCTTTGCCGAAATTTTCTTTAAAACGGAGATCGTTCGTCCGCTCACCGGACAGAATTTCCTGATCGGCGAAATGATTCGCAAATATGTAGAGAAAGTGTTGGAGAGGGACGCTAAACTGACTCCTTTCCGTTATATCGAATCGGAAAAGCAGATAAAATGCCTTTTCCCGTTGACGGATAAGAGCAATATCCAGTTGAAAGGATTTATCGACCGTATAGACGAAGTGCGAGATACCGTCCGCATCATCGACTACAAGAGTGGGAGCGGGACGACACAGTTTACCTCTGTCGAAGCTCTTTTTGACAAAGAAGATACAGATCGTTCTAAAGCGGTTATGCAGGTCTTTATGTATGCATGGATGTACGGAACAGTTCAACTTTCAACTGCTATTCAGCCGAGTATCTATTACATGCGGACTCTCTTTTCCCCCTCTTTCGACCCCGGAATCTACCGGCGTACAGACCGGTTTAAAACAGAACAGGTCCTGGACTTCGCCAATTATCATGCGGATTTTGAAAACAGTCTGCGAAATTGCCTGGATGAAATCTTCGACACAGAAACCCCATTCGTACAAACTCCGAACGGCAAAGCTTGCGTATATTGCCCGTTTAAGGATATTTGTGGGAGATAGTGTTTTTTATCTTTAGCCTGATCCGTTTTTTCTGTTTTTGTTGTTCCTTTGCGGCCCGAAAAACAGAAAGATTGAATTAGGTTATGAAGAAAGGTTTGTATGCTTTGTCCTTTGGTACATTTGGTCTGGGGATTGCAGAGTTCATTATGATGAGTATTTTGCCGGATGTGGCGGCAGGATTTGAGATTTCCTTATCCGAAGCCGGACATCTTATTTCGGCTTATGCGTTGGGTGTATGTGTGGGAACACCGTTGGTAGTGGTGGTGGCCAGGAGTTGGCTGCTACGTACGATCTTGCTTGCTTTGGTCGGGCTTTTTGTTGCCGGGAATCTGCTTATGGCACTGTCGACCGATTATTGGATGGGGCTGTGTGCCCGGTTTGTATCGGGGTTGCCGCATGGGGCTTACTTCGGAGTCGGTTCGATTGTCACCAGTCGTTTGGCGGAGAAGGGGAAAAGTACTTCTGCTGTAGCTATTATGATTATGGGGATGACGGTTGCCAATTTGTTCGGTGTCCCAGCTGGGAATTTCCTGGGATATTTTCTGTCTTGGCGTTTGGTTTTTGTTATTGCAGCGTTGTGGGGAGGTGTGACGCTTGATAAATATCTGAAATCATATTAAAATAAAAGTCTTGTTAAATTAACAATATAGATTATATTGAATCATGGCAGTATTAGGCATCATACTTATCTTAGGACTAATGATTTTTTTATTTGTAAAATCCAATAAAACAGATATTCCAAGAGACACACAAGGGTATAATCCAATAGCGGATATGTATAGTAATTTAACCATGGGGCAGAAGTATTCTATCCTGCAGTTGTACTCATTGTGTAATGTGACTTGTTTTGAAAATTTTGCGAACAGTAAGATTTCGTATGGGATCCTCATGGCGGCTAGTAATTCTTTAGGGATTACTATTCAACAAGCGAATAAATATTTTGAGACGCATGGGGAATTTGGCAACCTTATAGCTCAAATGCGTTCTATCTCTGATAAATCAATCCTAAATTTACTTCTTTTTGATTATACGCAAATGATAATGCTAACCAATGATCAAAGAAAGAAGAACCAACGCAGCGACTTGATCTCGTCGGTCTATGCTGAACTGGGATATACAGCAGACGAGATGAAGAAGGCTGTAGAAAAGGCCGCAGCAGTGGCTGGAATGTTTAATCGATAATTTGTAATAGTCAAGACTTGTTCTGACATTTCATTTTCTATCGTACAAAAAAACTGTCCTATGAGAGTTGCGAATTTACACAACTTTCATCACTCTCACAACCGAATGAAGTTTTATCCACCTCATTCGGTTTTATAATTTCCTGATTCTGCAGTTGATATCTCCTTGCGACTGTAATTCCTTCTATAAAAGTCTGCATGGGTGTTTTCCTGAAGCAGTACTTTCCGGAGTGTGTTCTTTCCGTATTGTAAGAGTTCATCCACGTATCAAGGTCTTTTTGTAACTGCTCGAAAGTTGTATAGATTTTCTTTCTAAATGCGATAGCATAAAACTCATTCTGCACAGTTCTGTTGAATCGTTCGCAGATACCATTTGTCTGTGGACTTTTTGCCTTGATTTTTGAATGGTCTATATCCTCTACAGCCAAATACAGTTCATACTCATGGTTTTCTCTGTTCCCGCAGTATTCCGTCCCCCTATCAGTGAGCATACGCATCAACTTTAAGTCGTGCTGCTCGAAAAAAGGAATGACCCTGTCATTGAGCATATCAGCAGCGACAAGTGCGTTCTTCCTGTCATATAGCTTTGCAAAGCCGATTTTGGAGTAAGTGTCCATGACGATCTGTTGATAAATGTGTCCGACCCTTTTGTATGCCCCACGTAATAAGTGTCCTGGGCTACAAGGAAACCGGGATAATAGGTTTCGATTTCTCCATGAACTTGTTTTTCTTCTTTCGCTTTTTCCAATGCCGCTACTTGGTTCTCGTCAAGGATGAGACCCACTTTTCCACTTTGGCGGATAATGCTTTCAGGTGTTTTTGGAAAGTTTCCATATCATGCCGTAACCATATGGAACGCACCCCGCCCGGCGAAATAAGAATACCTTTCTTACGGAGTTCATTAGATACACGGACTTGTCCTAATGTTGGGTTGTCTATTGCCATTTGTACAACAGCCTGTTCGATATGTTCCTCCACACGGTTCTTCATGACCGGTTTACGGCGGGAAATCTCCTGCAAGGCAACTTCTCCGCCTTGTTCGTACAACTCTTTAAAACGATAAAAACTGTCACCGGCTATAGCCCATAATCTTGCAAGCTCGTGATACGTTTCCTAACTGTTGGGAAACATCCCAGTTTGTTCTTAATGACTTTTTCTGCTGTTGTCATAACTTAATCTGTTTTTGAAACACAAAATTATTCTTTTTATGCGTAACTGTCAGATTAAGTCTTGACTATTACACTATTGTGCAGGATGGAGTCGTGATGGCAATGGATGCCGGAACCGCTACGATCAGTGTCACAACGGTCGATGGAGGATATAAAGCAACATATTTGCATTTGGAATTACAGAAACCGCAAGTAGTCCATATCTTGAATGTAGGCGGAAAAATGTGCGATATCATCCAATGTCAATCGGGCCAGAGCACCGTGTCGATGCAGGAATATCCGGCTGGTATCTATTTTGTTCGGATAGAGAGAGAAGTAGTCAAGGTCGTTAAACGGTAAACTTCAAATTTGAAACCCTATGCATTAGCTTTCGTAACCCATAGAGTTAGGAGTTGTAAAGCATAGGGTTTGTGATGGTAATGAGGCTATGTCAAAAAGACGACCGTTTTTGTTACTATGGCGACCGTTATTAGGACGTAGCCCCATTTGTTATCTTTTTTTCTTATTCCCATTCGATTGTCGCATTGGGCTTCGGAGACATATCGTAGCAAACGCGGTTGACGTTTTTGACTTCTTTCAGGATACGATCCGTGATTTTCATCAAAATTGGCCAATCGACAGGCTCGATAGTTGCCGTCATGGCATCTACCGTATTGACGGCACGGATAATAACAGGCCAGTCGAAAGAACGAGCATTGTCGCGTACACCTACGGATTTGAAATCAGGCACAACGGTGAAATACTGCCAAACTTTCTTGTCCAATCCGGCTTTCCGGAATTCTTCACGCAGGATGGCGTCCGCTTCGCGAACCGCTTCCAGTCTGTCGCGTGTGATAGCACCTAAGCAACGTACTCCTAAACCAGGGCCAGGGAACGGCTGGCGGAAGACCATTTCGTAGGGTAAACCCAGTTCGAGACCGCAAGCGCGAACTTCGTCCTTGAACAATTGGCGTAACGGTTCGACCAGTTCGAATTTCAAATCTTCGGGCAGACCACCTACGTTGTGGTGTGATTTTACCATCTTGGCTGTCTTTGTACCGCTTTCCACAATATCGGGATAGATAGTGCCTTGCGCTAAGAAGTCGATGCCGTCCAGTTTGCGAGCCTCTTCTTCAAAGACCCGGATAAATTCGCCACCGATGATTTTTCGTTTTTCTTCAGGATCGGCAATACCAGCCAACTTATCTAAGAAACGGTCCGTAACGTCTTTATAAATCAGATTTGCATTCAACTGGTTTTTGAAAACTTCAACAACATTTTCCGATTCGCCTTTGCGCATCAAACCATGATTGACGTGTACGCAAACCAACTTGTCGCCGATAGCTTTCAGAAGCAATGCGGCAACAACGGAACTGTCGACTCCGCCGGAAAGTGCCAACAATACTTTTCTGTCGCCAACCTGGCGTCTTACCAGTTCGATCTGGTCATTGACGAAATTTGTCATGTTCCAGTTCGCTTCGGCTTTACAAGTGTCGAATACAAATGGCTTTACCGCTTCTTTGATCGCTTCCATGTCATCGGTAAATTCGCCTAATTTTACTTCGCAGAGAGCCTTGTCGTGGCCGGCAGCCATAACAGGGATTCCAACCGAATAGATTTCCGGATTCACATCGATGGCGACACCGTCGATCACATTGTTAGGACCACCGTTGATGATGATACCTTTTACATTCGGAAGTGCTTTGAGCTCTTCGACCGTAATGTCGTGCGGATAGATTTCGCTATAGACACCCAATGCACGGATTGCCCGCGCCAGCACAGTGTTTTCATGACTGCCCAAATCCAGGATAACAATCATATCTTGTTTCATACGACTTTTATTTTTATAGGTTTACATTGTTATTATACTTGAATACGGATTATAGGACGATTATTCCCACTCGATCGTTGCAGGCGGTTTCGAACTGATGTCGTAGACAACGCGGTTTACGCCTTTGACCTTGTTGATGATTTCGTTGGAAACTTTCGCAAGAAATTCGAAGGGAAGTTGTGCCCAATCGGCCGTCATGGCATCCGTCGAGGTTACGGCACGCAAGGCAACAGTATTCTCGTAGGTCCGTTCGTCACCCATGACACCTACTGACTGGATCGGGAGGAGGATTACTCCGGCCTGCCAGATCTTGTCGTACAAGCCCCATTCGCGCATCAGCGACATATAGATATCATCGGCCTCTTGCAAGATTCGTACTTTTTCAGGAGTGATGTCACCTAAAATGCGAATCCCTAAACCGGGACCGGGGAACGGATGACGTTTGATCAGATGCGGTTGCATCCCTAATTCCATACCGACACGGCGTACTTCGTCTTTGAACAGAAGGCGCAACGGTTCGACCAGTTTCAGGTTCATTTTGGCAGGCAGACCGCCTACATTATGATGGCTCTTGATGACGGTCCCGGTAATGGAAAGCGATTCGATTACGTCCGGATAAATAGTACCCTGGCCCAACCATTTTATATCTTTCAGCTTGTGGGCCTCTTCGTCAAACACATCGATAAACCCTTTGCCGATGATCTTGCGTTTCTTTTCAGGTTCGCTGACACCGGCCAGTTCCTTATAGAATTTTTCTTTGGCATCGATACCGATTACGTTTAGTCCCAAGTGTTCGTAATCTTTCAATACGTTTTCAAATTCATTCTTGCGCAACAGGCCGTGATCGACGAAGATGCAAGTCAGGTTTTTGCCGATAGCCTTGTTCAGTAAAACAGCCGTAACCGAAGAGTCTACACCGCCGGAAAGCGCCAGGATCACTTTGTCGTCTCCTAACTGTTCTTTCAACTCGGCAACAGTCGATTCGATAAAGGATGCCGGTGTCCAGTCTTTGGCACATCCGCAAATATTCAGGAAGTTGTCTAATAATTTAGTGCCATCGGTCGAGTGGAACACTTCCGGGTGGAATTGTACGCCCCAGGTTTGTTCGCCTTCCACGTGATAGGCGGCTGCTTTTACATCGTCCGTACTGGCGATTACTTTGAAGTCTTCGGGGAGGACCGTGATGGTATCTCCGTGGGACATCCAGATTTGTGAACCGACATTGATGCCTTTCAGTAATTCGTCCGAGCCTGCAATATACGACAAATTGGCACGTCCGTATTCGCGGGAGTTGGCCGGTTCGACATTCCCTCCGGAAGTATAAGCCAGAAATTGAGCTCCGTAACAGATTCCCAATACGGGATATTTGCCGCGTATTTCACTTAAGTCCGCTTTGAACGCATTGGCGTCATATACGGAATAAGGACTTCCGGAAAGGATGACACCTTTTACATCTGTAGCATCATGGGGGAATTTGTTGTAGGGAACAATCTCACAATACATATTCAACTCACGGATTCTACGGCCGATAAGTGGGTTGTTTGCGAGCCGAAATCAAGAATAATAAGTTTCTCGTGCATGCAAATTATTATTTAATAGAGTGCCACAAAGGTAGGAATAATATTCGGAATTTAAATCATTTTTTGTACCTTTGCGTGTTCATTTTTAATCGTAACCGTATGGATGCTGAAAAGAAAGAGACAAAAGAAATAAATAAGATGTCTCTGTTGATCATGGCAGTAGTTGTGTTATTGTTGATTATCGCCGGTGCTGCCTATTATATTTTCCATCAGAACCAGCAGATGGAAGAGTTGGAACAGGCTTATGTCCTTGATAAGGAATCATTGGAAGATGAATTTAATGAATTGTCTCTCCAATATGAAGGATATAAATTTAATATAGGTAACGACTCCTTGCTGAACTTATTGTCTACCGAACAAGCCAAAGTACAACGTTTGCAGGAAGAACTTCGTACCGTAAAGGCGACGAATACGAAAGAGATCGCCCGCTTGAAGAAGGAATTGCAGACATTGCGTAAGATCATGCGTAACTATGTAATCCAGATCGATTCCCTGAACCGTGCTAACGAACAGTTGAAAGTGGAGAAGAACGAAGCTGTAAAGAAATACAAACAGGCTTCCTCTACGGCGACCACTTTGAAGAAGGAAAAAGAGAAACTGACGGAGCGTGTCACTCTGGCAAGCCGGCTGGATGCGACGGGCATCAATGTAACCCCTGTCAATGGCCGTGGAAAGAAGGCTAAGATGATCAAGAAAATGGAACAATTTGTCGTGGACTTCCGGATCGGCAAGAACATTACAGCTCCGGTCGGAGAGAAGACGATCTATGTGCGCATCATGAAGCCGGATGACGACATCCTGTTGAAGAGCCGTGCCGATGTTTTTACCTTCGAAGGAAAAGAAATCAATTACTCTATGAAGAAGCTGGTCGAATATGACGGTGAGGAATTGCCGGTTACGATGTACTGGAATATCGAAGAGTTCCTTTCTCCAGGCACATATCGGGTCGATATATTTGCTGATGGTAACTTGATCGGCCGTAAAAGTTTCACACTCGAAAAATAGCAATGGAAACGGATGCCCATTTCGCGCGACTACTTGCCGACCTTCCGGAAGCTCTCGCTCGTGATGCTGCTTTTTTCGGCGAACTGGAAAAAAACGCAAAGGTAATCTCTGTGAAAAAAGGGGATTATCTGTTGCGTACAGGTGAGTTGTGCCAGGACGCCTATTTCATCAATAAAGGCCTTTTCATCAATCTATATGTAAATGAGAACGGCAATGAATGTGTCACCGGTTTTGCGGCCGATAATATGTTCCCGTTCCTTTCCGCCATCGGTTATTTTACCAAGCAGCCTTCTGAATTTGAGATCAAGGCACTTGAAGCCGGCGAGTTGCTCTGTTTTTCTCGCGACTATATCGAGAGCCTTTCATTCCGTTACCCCTTGTTTGCTTCCTATTATCAGAATATCATGCTGACGATCATCTACAAAGTGGATGTCTTGTTGGCCGTCCGCCTTTCCTCTACGGCGGAAGAGTTCATCCAGTTCCTCTACACGAACTATGCTTGGATGATCAACCGGGTCCCTGATAAGTATATCGCCCATTATATGGGAATCAGCAATGCCTGGTATTGCAAGTTGAAGCGGAAAGTTCTTTCATTCACTTAAAATAGGCAATGAAAAAGTAGTTTCCACCGCATGAAAATTTATTTTCACTGTTTGGAGAAAGGTGAAACATTTTGGTGCCAATAAGATTTGAGAGAAAATAAATTTTCATTGATACGAAATCAGGTGAAATTATATCTCCTCGGATATGTAAGAAAGCAATTATTGAATTAGTTCAATTGTATATTTAAAGCGAACCAGTATTTTTGCATTATTTAGGAAAGAATCCGAATAAAACAAGATAAAGATGAAGAGATTTGTCATATTAGTCGCATTACTGTTTTCGTCGGGCTATGCAAGTGCCGGGCGTACATTGACGCTGGAGGAATGTCGTGAATTGGCTATTCAGAACAACAAAGAGTTGAAGATCTCGGGGGAAAAGATTAAAATGGCCGGCTATGAGAAAAACACCGCTTTCACCAAATATTTTCCTCAACTTTCGGTGACTGGCGTGTATATGTGGAATCAGAAAGATATCAATCTGCTGGATATGGGAGCACTCGGCACTTCTATCGGAGGGGCTCTCGGACCGATCGCCCAATTGCCGGTGTTTGGAAAGTTGATGGAAGGGGTGGACGACTTGCAACACCTCGACATTCAGAATATCTGGGTGGGAAGCGTTTCACTTGTGCAACCTGTGTTTATGGGGGGCAAGATTATCAATTACAATCAGATTACCAAGTACGCCAAACAATTGGCGGAGTCGATGAATGACCAGCAATTGCAGGAGGTCATCTATAAAACCGATGAAACCTATTGGCAGGTGATTTCTTTGGTAAATAAGAAGAAGTTGGCTGATGCCTATGTCGATTTACTTCGCAAGACCGATCATGATATAACGGTGATGATCAACGAGGGAGTAGCGACCGAAGCTGATGGACTCTCTGTCAAAGTCAAACTGAACGAGGCCGAGATGGCGCAGACGAAAGTAGATAATGGCCTGGCCCTTTCCCGTATGTTATTAGCACAGATATGCGGATTGCCATTGGAGGAACCACTTGTTTTGGTTGATGAAGATATTGAGGATTTCCCGACAGAACCTTTTATTACGGCTGCCGATGTAAACGAAGCCTTTATGAATCGTAACGAGTTGAAAAGCCTTGACTTGGCGACTAAGATTTATAAGCGGAAGGAACGGATCGTTTTGTCGGATATGTTGCCGAATGTGGCATTTATGGCGAATTATTTAGTCACGAACCCTAATTCCATGAATGGCTTCAAAAATGAATTTGCCGGGATGTTCAATGTCGGTGTAATGGTGAAAGTACCGCTTTCCGGCTGGTGGGAGGGAAGTTATAAGCGCAATTTGGCTCGTGCCGAGACACGCATCAAGTCGTTGGAGTTGCAGGATGCCCGCGAGAAGGTGGAATTGCAGGTCAACCAATCCGTCTACAAGGTCAATGAAGCGAACAAGAAACTGATCGCCTCCACCCGTAATATGGAGAATGCGGAAGAGAATCTTCGTCATGCCAACCTCGGATTTGAGGAAGGCGTCATCCCTGCTCTTAACTTGATGCAGGCGCAGACAGCTTGGGTAGCGGCTCGTTCCAGTCTGATAGATGCGCAGATAGAGGTGAAACTGACGGAAGTCTACTTGACAAAAGCAATGGGAAAATTAAAAGTTGAGAATTAAAAATTAAAAAATAAATCATAATACATACTCTTATGAACGAGGATAAGAAGTTTTCGATCAATAATATGCTATTGGCATTTGTCACATTTTTAGGTGTGGTAGGATTAGTCGCATTAACCGGTTTCTTTTTACTGACACCGCCAGATGATATCATTATGGGGCAGGCGGAAGCTACGCAAGTTCGTATTTCGGGTAAAGTGCCCGGACGGATCGAAGCGTATCGTTTCGGTGAAGGTGATAGGGTGAAAGCGGGTGACACGCTTGTTTTTTTGGATACGCCTGAAGTCCTTGCCAAGCTCCAGCAAGCGGAGGCTGTGCGGCGTGCTGCAGAAGCCCAAAATGCAAAAGCTATCAAGGGAGCTCGCGCACAAGAAATAGCGGGTGCGTATGAAATGTGGCAAAAAGCGAAGGCTGGACTGGAGATTGCCCAAAAGTCATATACACGCGTACAAAACTTGTTCGATAAAGGGGTAATGTCCGCCCAGAAACGTGATGAGGCGGAAGCCAATTATAAGGCAATGGTCGCTACCGAAAAAGCCGCCAAATCCCAGTATGATATGGCTGTTGACGGTGCCCGTACGGAGGATAAGGTTGCCGCTGCCGCCCTTGTGCAACAGGCCGGCGGAGCGGTTGCCGAAGTGGAATCCTACTTGAAGGAAGCGGCACTTGTCTCACCGATCGACGGAGAAGTGTCCGAACGTTTCCCGGAAGTGGGCGAGTTGGTCGGTACGGGTGCTCCGATTATGAATATCACCGATCTCAACGATATGTGGGTGACTTTCAGTATTCGTGAAGACCATCTGAAAGACATCAAGATCGGTTCCGAATTAGACGCTTTTATCCCGGCGTTGGATAACCGGCCGGTTAAGTTGAAAGTCTATTATATGAAGGATATGGGCACATACGCAGCCTGGAAAGCGACGAAAACGAACGGGCAGTTCGACTCCAAGACATTCGAGGTGCGTGCCCGTCCGATGGAGAAGGTGGCTGATTTACGTCCCGGAATGTCAGTCATTAAAAAATTGACAATTGACAATTAAAGAACAAGATTAAATGAATGATGAAAAATTAAATAGTTCCCCAAAATTGTCAATTGTCGATTGTCAATTGTCAATTGCAAAGCGTGAGATATTCAGGATTTGTAAAGACCCGATCTACTTCTTTTGTATGTTAGTGGCTCCGACTATCTGTGTTGTTTTTTTTCTTTCGTTGATGAAGGAAGGCTTGCCGACCGATATGCCTGTTGCGGTTGTAGATCTGGACGGTTCTTCCAACTCCCGTAACTTAGTCCGGCAGTTGGATGCTTTCGAGCAGACGAAGGTGGTGCTGACAACTGTTTCGTTCGAGGAGGCTCGCCAAGCGATGCAGGAAGGGAAAGTGTATGGCATCTTTTATATCCCGAAGGATTTCGGTGTAGATGCGACGGCAGGCCGGCAGCCCAAGCTGTCGTTTTATACGAATGGGACTTATCTTATTGCCGCATCCCTGCTGTTCCGGGATATGAAAACCATGTCCGTCTTGGCTGGTGCTTCGGTCGGGCTTCAGACGGGACTGGCGCATGGTTATACCGAAGACCAGATTATGGCGCAGCTCCAGCCGATCGTGATCGACACGCACGCGATCGGGAATCCTTGGCTTAACTATTCGGTCTATCTGAATAACACGCTTTTGCCTGGTGTTTTGCAGTTGATGATTTTCTTGGTGACGGTGTTGAGCATCGGTTCCGAGATCAAATACTCGACGGCTCGCGAATGGTTGTCGATGGGTGGAAACTCTCTTACGGTGAGCCTTATAGGAAAGATATTGCCTCATACGGTGATTTTTACGATCGTGGCATTCTTGTATGCAGCTGCCTTGTATGGGTTCAATTCGTTCCCGTTGAATAGTGGCTGGCTACCAATATTGTCGGCTCTGTTTCTGTTGGTGATTGCTTCACAGGCGGTCGGGATCTTCATGATCGGAGTGCTGCCGACTTTCCGTTTAGGGTTGAGCTTCGCTTGCTTGTTCGGGATGATCGCTTTTTCTATCGTCGGATTCTCTTTCCCAGTGTTTGGGATGGACCCTACTTTACAGGCGCTTTCCGACCTGTTCCCTCTCCGGCATTATTTTCTGATCTATGTCGACCAGGCACTGAATGGAAGGTCTTTCTTCTATAGCTGGACCGAATATGCCTGGCTAACGGGTTTTCTCGTTTTGCCTTTTTTGATCGGAAAGAACCTGAAGAAAGCGTTGCTGTACTTTAAATATATTCCGTAAAAACAGAAAGTAATGAAAAGAGAACATCGTTTACGATATATAATAAAGGAAGGGATCTTGGATACCTTTTACATCTGGAAGGACGAGTTGAAAAATGTCTTCAAAGACGAAGGTGTGCTGATTTTCTTTTTTCTGGTGCCTTTTGCTTATCCGTTGCTCTATTCCTTCATTTATAATAATGAAGTGGTACACGAGGCGAAGATGGTGGTTGTGGATCAGTCTGATTCTTATCTGAGTCGCGAGTTTACCCGTCGTGTGAATGCTACGCCTGATGTCGAGGTGGTCGCTGTCCGGGCGGATATGGAGGAGGCGAAGCGGATGTTGGACCGGAAGGAAGCCTACGGAATCCTCTATTTCCCGGCCGAGTTCAGTAAGGATTTACATATGGGAAAGCAGACGACCGTTCCCCTGTATTGCGATATGAGTAGCCTTCTGTTTTATAAGGCGTTCCTGCTGGCGGCAACGGAAGTGTCGTTCGACTTGGGGAAAGAAATACGGATGCACAGTGTCCCGGGTACATCGGCGAAACAGGAGGAGATAACGGTTAACCCGATCCCCTATGAGTCTGTGACCCTTTTTAATACGCAAAATGGTTTTGCCAGTTTTTTGGTTCCGGCTATCCTGATTTTGGTTATTCAGCAAACATTGGTTTTAGGGATTGGGATGTTGGGGGGGACGGCACGTGAGAAGAATCGTTTTCATAGCTTTGTCCCGGTCAGTCGGCATTTTAGCGGAACCTTGCGTATCGTGCTGGGCAAGTCTCTGACCTATATCCTGATTTATGTGGTTGTCTGCATCTGGGTATTGGCTATTGTGCCGAAACTCTTCTCCCTGCCTCAGGTGGGCGATCCGGTTACGATCTTGCTGTTCATTTTGCCGTATCTGTTTGCCTCGATTTTCTTTGCTATGACGTTGTCCGGTTTTATGACGACCCGCGAGGCACCTATGTTGGTGTTTGTCTTTACATCTGTGATCCTGATATTCATCTCCGGCGTTTCTTGGCCAAAAGAAGCGATTCCTCCGTTTTGGCAGGCTGTAGGATATTTGTTCCCCTCGACACCTGGTATCCAAGGATTTATCCGTATCAATACTTGTGGGGCGACATTGAATGAGGTGGTACATGAATATCATACGTTATGGATTCAGGCTGGTATTTACTTCGTACTGGCCCTCATAATTTACCGTTTCCAAATTATCCGTTCTCGTGCTTGACATGGGATAAGAAAGTTTTATGACTCCGTTTTGATGATTTTAACGTTATTATGTTAGAATCCACCGAATATAGTTTTACTTTTGTAGAAATTCTCAAAGCAAACTTAATTTTTTAGTACTATGCAGAACAGACGTGAGTTTTTAAAGCGAGCTTCGTTAATGCTCGCAGGGGGTATGGTGATGCCTCAGTTGTTATCTTCTTGTGCAGGAAAAGCGTCAGCTTCCGAGTCCTCCAAGTATATTGGGCTTCAGCTATATTCCTTAAGAGACCTTGTAAAAGAAGAAGGAATTCAGAAGGTATTGGAAACAGCTTCAAAGATGGGCTATAAGAATCTTGAAACAGCCAGCTACGACAATGGTAAGATTTATGGTTTGGCTCCGGCTGAGTTCAAGAAGATGGTGAATGACTTGGGCATGAAATGTACGAGCGCTCATTTAGGTCAAGCTTTCACAAAGGAAAAAGAAGCTGAAGTGATGAGTTGGTGGGATCAGGCTATCGATGCCCATAATGAATTAGGTGTCAAATATATGGTTCAACCTTGGATGCCGGTTACCGATCAGACGACTTTGGACGATTTGAAAATGTATTGCGACTATTTCAACACTGTCGGCTATAAAACAGCAGCTGCCAGCATTGCATTTGGTTACCATAACCATGCTTTTGAATTCCGTAAAATCGAAGACCAGTTGATCTACGACTTCTTGCTGGATAATGTAAGTCCGAACCATGTATTCTTTGAAATGGATGTATATTGGGTACAGGAAGGCGGTGGTGATCCAGTTGCTTACCTGAAAAATCGTCCGAGCCAGTTCAAGGCAGTCCATATCAAAGATGAAAAGGAAATCGGTGCCAGTGGTAAGATGAACTTCAAACCTATTTTTGATCAGATGTATGCCAACAACATCAAAGACTGGTATGTTGAAGTTGAACAGTATACCCAAAACGATCCGGTTGCCAGTGTTCAGCAGAGCTATGATTACCTGAACAAGGCGGATTATGTAAAGTAAGAAGTAGTTTGTATAGTTTTTAAATGTATCAAAAAAGAGGAGGTGTGTCGTAATGCCCGATACACCTCCTTTTTTGTTTATCCCTATCCAGATCGTTTCATTTTCTTTAAGCTGCGATCATTTGCAGCTTTCTTTGATTTATTTGTTTCCGGCATCTAAATAAAGGGCCAGTAGGCTCATAAAACAGTCTAATCAGCCGGTTTCTACCTTCTTTTGTCATTTTTGCACACATCTTTTTTATATTGAAGGCAATGGCCAGGAAGGAAAAGTCCATGAAGACCTTATCCTTTCCAAAATGTCTGAAACGTTTATAGTTCATATTGTTTTTTATTTGTCCGAACACGGCTTCCGGTTCTATACATCTCTGTCCCCTGTGTTTCAGCCCTTCCCCGGAACAGAGTAACTCTTTGGCTTTCCGCTTGTATTTTCTGAGCCTGTGATTCAGTTCTACCGTCCTGTTTCCTTTCGCTTTAAAACAACGGCATCTTAGCGGACATCCTTCACATCTGACGGCTCTGTACCTGGCATTTTCGCTGACATATCCGGATGCGGTTTTCACATGTCTGGTACCTATCCTCCGCATCCTTTGTCCCATGGGACAGATGCAATAGTCATGTTCTTCATTGTAGTAGAAGTTTTCTGCCTTGAACGGGTCCGGTTTGAATCTCGGCCTCTGTTCCATGTGGTAGTAATTGTACTTGACGTAAGCTTCCATATGGTTTTTCTGACATGAAGCGGTAGTTCTCCTTGGAGCCATAGCCGGAATCGGCAACCACCGTATGGGCCGACCTGCCATATCTGCTTGAGAAGGATTGCAGGAAAGGTATCAGGGTCAGTGTATCCGTAGGGTTCGGAAAGAGTGCAGTTCGAGTGCATGACGCAATTCTCCGGCCATTTCGGTCAGCATAGCCGGAGTGAATTCTATTTCCTCATTGTTTTCCGATGAGTTCTCCTGAGCGATGACATCGTCTATCTGACCTAACAGGACATGTATCTTCTTCATCAGACGTTCACGGTTCCGCTCAACCGTTTTTCGCCAGACGAAAGTATACTTGTTGGCTTTGGATTCGATCTTTGTTCCGTCGATGTATTCCACATTCAGACTGATGAAGCCTTTGGAAGAGAGAAGGAGTACGGTTTGGGTAAATACCTCGTTGATTTCCTTCTTCACCCGGTTTCTCATATCCGGCCAACCAGATATAATGGATGTCACGGTGAAGGAGCTTTTCGATTTTCCGGCAGGAATAGATGTTGTTCATATAGGCATACAGAATGACCTTGAGCATCATCTTCGGATGGTAAGGGCTGCGGCCGCATTCCTTATACAACTTTCTGAAACTTTCAAGATTCAGACTCTCAACCAGAGCGTCAACCATGCGCACCGGATCGTTTTCTGCAATATCCTCATCGATTCTTTGAGGAAAAAGAACTGTTTGATTGGAATTGTAAGGACGAAAATGTATCTTTGTCATAATTAGAAATTCTTATGCTTAAAGATACAAAATCTTTAGGTAATAACAAAGCCCCAGCTTGTGAAAGTCGGGGCTTTGTGCAAAAAAAAGGAGATGTGCATTTTGACACACCTCCTTTTTCTTGAAGCATACTTTGTTTGCCACTATATTTGCTCCCACCCCATCATCAAACGATTCTCCAGATTTACATATTCACACTTACAGTATGAGTTCCCGAACCATATTCTTTGGCAACAGTTTCACCGGGAAGCGTGACATCGGCCGTAGCCCCTTCCGGAATGGTGAATGTCCACTGCCACGTATCGCCTTCATACTTCCAGGCACTCTTGATAACTCCTGCTACCGACCGGTATTCGGCCGTAAGATGACCTAAACGACGATCAGGCACAGGCCGCATGATGATATGACGGAAACCCGGACACGAAGGATCGGCGGCAATACCCGCCGCAGTCTCCCACAGCCATAAGCACACACAGCCATAAGCATAATGATTGAATGAATTCATACCGCGCGGCCCCATACCTTCCTCTATCATATAACTATTCCAACGTTCCCAGATAGTAGTGGCACCATTATCGATAGAATAGAGCCACGATGGATTTTTACGCTGGAATAAAAGTTCATAGGCAATATCTGACATTCCGTTTTCGGTAAGTGTAGCCATAAGAATGGAGGTTCCCAAGAAACCGGTCTGCAAACAATTACCATGATCCTTAAAGTTCTGGCGCAGGCGGGATATCATACGTTCTCTTGCAGCGCCTTCCACAATACTGTTCTTCAAAGCAAACAGTGCAGGAGTCTGCATGGTATTCAAAATACTGGTCTTGAACTCACCATCCGGAGTAAAGAACTGCTGACGTATATAATCCCGTGCTTCATCGACCATTGAAGCATAACGTGCAGATTCACGTCCAGTGGCATTAGCCATATCACGCATCATACCGGCATCTATCAACCAATAACTGGCACACAAATAGTTCCAATAATCCACCGCCTCCGGCAGAGGACCATTCGATGTGAAAGCACGTCCACTGCAGCTCTCCAACGGTTCGTAGCTCAACCAGTCAGCCCATTGATAATTGCCATTTTCCTGCCTAAGCGCATTATGGTCATACTTCGTCTCTGCCACATGGTTCATGAAACGCTCCATCGATTCCCAAGAATCCTCAATGACCTGTTTGTCGTCAAATTGTTTCCAAACAACCCACGGCACGATGATTCCGGCATCCGCCCAACCAAGACGCATCATATCCTGGTCTCCGCATCCATATTGTGCAAAAGGAGCCACACCGGGATAGCCTCCAAAAGGAGACTGGGTGTCGCGCATATCCTGCAACCACTTATGGAAGAAACGGCTCGTATTGGCAAAGAACGTTCCGGTCTCGGCGAATACCTGTGTGTCGGCCGTCCAGCCCAAACGTTCGTTGCGCTGCGGACAATCGGTCGGGACGGAGAGGTAATTGGACAATTGTCCCCAATAAGTATTTGAAATAAGCCTGTTCACCAAATCATTTCCCGTCGTGATACGGCCCGTTTCCATTTCCTTGGCGATAGAAGTAACGGGGACACTGCGTATCTGCTTGATAACAACAGGTTCCGTAACGGTAATCGAAAGGAAACGATACCCGAAGAAAGTGTTTTGCGGACGATAAAAGACTGGTTTATCTCCTGCCGCAAATGTGTAGTCAAGCATCATGCCCGTGTCAGGTATGCGCAGATTAAGGCGATGTACGCTACCTTCCGGACCATCCATACCCCTGCTCTCTGCTCCATTGCCATCATTGAGCAACTCCGATGTCACACAGTGAAGCGTTGTCCCTTCCTTTGCCTGAAAGAAAAATTCCGGCACTGCGGCTGCATTCTGTCCGAAATCCACCACTAAATTCTCACCCGGATTCACCAAGAGGGCTTCCCCCTCTGCAAACTCTTTCTTGATGACGACCTTGCCATAAGCATCATCGTTCTGCCCAGTCACCTCTTGCCAAATATAGGATTTTACAGGGGCAAGCGCTATATCAGAACGCATATAGATCTCCGCACCGTTGTTGGGACGTATTTTTCCTTGAAACTCACGATTCACTTCCGGTTTAGAGAGTCGTTCCGGAGTGAGAAAACCTTGCGCTTCACGGGCATCATAAACTTCACCGTCAAAAATGGCGGCATGTTTCACAGGTCCGGCTATACCGGCTTGCCACGTATCGGTATTCGTCCCCAAAAGACGTGTCGTACCATCCGTATACGTCACACGCAATACACCGCGAAATGCACATTTCGTACCATACATACCTTGATTGCCTGCAGGAGTAATGATTTTGTCGCCCCACCAACCGGGTGTCACCTGCGCAGCCAACTGATTCGTTGCTCCCGACTGTTTGTTAAAAGCCTCAGTGATGTCATACGTGAACGAACGCTTCGTCTTAAAAGGATGGGTAAAACCCGGTTTGAGCACCTCTTTACCGACAAGATTCCCGTTGACATACAAATCATAGACGCCAAGCCCGGCTGTCATCCACTCTACCCGTTTCACCTTACCCTCATTGGTCAAAGTAGAGACGAACCAACTGGCTCCATCTGCCGCACGTGTACCATCATTCACGATGCCTGTCACCACAGGAGCATCAACTACTGAAATCCACTCGGAATTCTTCCACGCTTCATCATCAAGCGTATCAATCAGTTGTCCCACATTTTGTTTGTCTGCAGGACTACAAGCTGCCAGCAAAACAAGTGCTGCACAGTAGAATGTTTTTTTGTAATTCATCTGTTTATATTATATAATGTACTGCCACATTCTATATGAATTTATTCATTATTCGCAAATTTAAATATTAATCCTTAATTCAGCAAAGGCAATCAGCCAAAATTCGGAAATGAAAGGAGGTGTGTCGTAATGCCCGACACACCTCCTTTTTTGATACATTTCTAATTTATTTAAGAGACCTTGATTATATTCATAAGGTTGTTCCAATCCTCCGCCAAAGCTGTCATGCTGGGATAAAGTAGGTCGGCGCCAGCATCGAGTAAAACCCGGTCATCCAAAGGGCCGGTATTGACCGCTATCGTGAAGATCCCTGCAGCAACTCCTGCTCGTACACCCATCGGAGCATTCTCTACGACAAAAGCTTCGTGAGACTTGACACCTGCTTTTTCCAACCCCATTAGATAGGGTTCTGGATGAGGTTTACCTAACTTCACGTCAAAGGCCGTCACCATCTTCTCCCGTTTGAAATAGCCAGGGTAGGTATGTTCCAGTTTGTTGATTAAGCTATGTTGTCCGGAACCGGTTACGACAAGTGTTTGTAAGCCGGAGGCTCTTACTTCTTTCAGAACTTCAGCCGCTCCTTGCATTGCCTTTCCATCGTTGTATTGATTGAATAAGACTGCTTTTTCTTCATAGATGGATTTCTTTTCCTCATCGGGCGCATCCCTCTGGAAAGTTTTTTGGTATAACTCGTTGATCGTGCTTTCACCTGTCCGGCCTTCATACAAGTAGAATAGTTCCGGGGTGGAGATCAGCTGGTGGTGGGTAGCTGTTTCGTACCAGGCACGGGCATGAAAACGCATGGAATCGTACAAGATACCATCCATATCGAAAAGTACGGCCTTGGGAGCAAGGAAAGTTTGTTGCTGCTTTTGCAGATATCGGGCGATTGCTTCTTGAATCATTTTTTTATGCTTACTAATAGATATTTTTCAGGCACGATCCTTTTGAAAGGGTCGTGCCTGAAAATTGTTTGTGCTATGTGATTGCTGATTACAACCGTGCGCGGATCGCTTCGCTTTCCTTTTCGTAACCTGGTTTGTTCAGCAGGGCGAACATGTTCTTTTTATAGGCTTCTACACCCGGTTGGTCGAACGGGTTTACACCTAACATATAACCGCTGATACCGCAAGCTCTTTCAAAGAAGTAGAATAACTGGCCGATATAGTAAGGGCTTACTTTCGGCATTGTGATCTTCAAGTTAGGAACACCACCGTCTACATGGGCCAACTGAGTGCCCAGTTCTGCCATCTTGTTCACTTCGTCCACACGTTTGCCAGCGAGGAAGTTTAAGCCGTCCAGGTTTGCTTCGTCTGTCGGGACAACCACTTTGTGATTCGGTTCTTCAACAGAGATAACGGTTTCGAAGATCGTACGTTCACCATCCTGGATCCACTGGCCCATAGAGTGCAGGTCGGTTGTCAGATCGACGGAAGCAGGGAAAATACCCTTACCGTCCTTACCTTCGCTTTCACCGTACAACTGTTTCCACCATTCAGCGATGTAGTGAAGTTTCGGGTGGAAGTTAGCGAGGATTTCAACTTTCTTGCCACTCTTATATAATTCATTACGGGTAGCAGCATAGATTTCCGCCATGTTTTCTGCAAAAGGAACGCTTACGTCTGTTGCTTTTTCCATTGAAACGGCTCCAGCAACCAACTCGCGGATGCTGATACCGGCAACGGCGATAGGCAGCAAACCAACCGGAGTCAGTACAGAGAAACGGCCGCCGACATTGTCGGGGATAATGAATGTTTTGTAGCCTTCCTGGTCAGCCAGCGTGCGGAGAGCCCCTCTTTTGGCATCCGTGATGGCGACGATACGGTGTTTTGCTTCTTCTTTGCCAACGGCGTCTTCCAATTGCTTTTTCAGCATACGGAAAGCCAGAGCCGGTTCGGTTGTCGTACCTGATTTGGAGATATTGATCAGACCAAACTGTTTGCCTTTCAAGATTTCGCAAAGTTCGTACAGGTAATCTTCGCCGATGTTGTGTCCGGCATATACCAGAACTGGGTTTTTACGGTCCGTATGTAACCAGTCGAAGCTGTTATTCAATGCTTCTACCACTGCTTTTGTTCCTAAATAGCTACCGCCGATACCAATAGCAACAACAACTTCACATTTGGAGCGAAGTACGTTAGCTGTATTTTCGATGTCTGTCAATTCAGCATCTGTAATAGAAGAGGGTAGGTGCAACCAACCTAAAAAGTCGTTACCTGCTCCATTACCATTCTGTAAAGTAGCATTACATTCGTTAGCCTTTGCAGCCTGAGCATACACCTGTTCTTTCGTTACGGTACCCAGTGCTTTGTCAATGTTAAGACTGATGTTCTTCATATTTACATTATTATTTAAATGTTTCAGTCAACTGCCGTATCGCGGTAGTCGGCGATTTCATTTCGTATAGAATACTATATAAAGTATCCAGAATCGGCATGTTTACTTTATATTTTTCGTTTATCTCATGGATACATTTTGTTCCGTAATATCCTTCGGCGATCATCTCCATTTCGAGCTGGGCTATTTTGACGGAGTAGCCTTTTCCGATCATGGTTCCAAATGTACGGTTCCGACTGAAGCGGGAATATGCGGTTACCAGAAGATCACCGAGATATACTGAATCTGTTACATCCCGTTCCAGGCCATGTACGGCGTTAAGGAAGTTACGCATCTCTTCGATGGCGTTGCAGATGAAAACAGCCAGAAAATTATCTCCATATTTCATGCCGTGGCAGATACCTGCGACGATAGCATATACGTTTTTCAATACGGAAGCATATTCAATACCTGTAACATCCTTGCAACAGGAGTTGTTCAGATACTGGTTCTTGAATACGGAAGAGAAAGCTCGTGCATTCTCGATATTCGGGCAGGCCAGCGTGATGTAGGACAACCGTTCGAGAGCGATCTCTTCGGCATGGCACGGACCTCCGATAACAGCGATATTGTTGATCGGGACACTGTAGTATTCGGCAAAATAATCGGCAACGAGCATGTTTTCGTCCGGAACGATTCCTTTGATGGCCGAAATGATGAATTTGTCCTGCATGGAAGTCGTCACCTTCATCAAATGTTGTTTCAGAAAAGGAGATGGGGTGGCGAAAATCAAGGTGTCCGAATCTTTGATTACTTCGTTGATATCCGTGTAGAATTTGATTTTGTCAGTATCAAATTTAACGGCGGAAAGATAGCTGGGGTTATGTCCCAGCAGCAGAAATTCTTCCACCTGGTCTGGCCGACGCATATACCAGTTAATACTATCTTGTGTAGAAAGTACAATCTTGGCTAAGGCGGTAGCCCAGCTACCACCTCCCATTATTGCAATTTTTCCGGGCAACTTCATAGTATTACTTTTATTTGGCTGCGCCCGAAATCCATGCCTCTACTTCTTCGGCAGTGGGGTTTTGCAATTCCAGTTTGTATTTCTTATTCATTTCGCAGAGTTCCTGTCTCAGTTTGTTGGGATTGACATCGGCCAATGTGTCGATTGTGATATATCCGGCTTTATGCAAAGCGGGAACCCATGCTTCATCAATACCCAATGCTACGTATTTGTCTGCGGCATCTTTCTTTACTGTCTTTTCCGGACGCATCTGCGGGAAGAGCAACACTTCTTGGATAGTTGTCTGACCTGTCATCAACATTACCAGACGATCGATGCCGATACCGATACCGGATGTCGGAGGCATACCGAATTGCAAGGCGCGTAGGAAGTCTTGATCGATGAACATCGCTTCGTCGTCTCCTTTTTCACTTAAGCGTAATTGTTCTTTGAAACGTTCTTCTTGGTCGATCGGATCGTTCAACTCGCTATAGGCATTTGCCAATTCTTTACCATTGACCATCAACTCAAAACGTTCGGTCAATCCCGGTTTACTTCTGTGCATTTTGGTAAGCGGGCTCATTTCGACTGGATAGTCGATGATGAAGGTTGGCTGGATAAACGTGCCTTCGCAGAATTCACCGAAGATTTCGTCAATCAGTTTGCCTTTGCCCATTGTCTCGTCGATTTCGAGGTTCAATTCCTTACAAATCGCGCGTATCTCGTCTTCGCTTTTGCCATTTAGGTCATAACCTGTCTTTTCCTTAATGGCATCCAAGATCGGCAAGCGACGGTAGGGAGCCTTGAAGTTAATTGTCTTGCCATCGACCACGCTTTCGTGTGTGCCGTTGACGGCGATGCAGATACGCTCCAATAATTGTTCGGTGAAACTCATCATCCAGTTGTAGTCCTTATATTGGACGTAAAGCTCCATACAAGTGAATTCCGGATTATGCGTACGATCCATACCTTCGTTACGGAAGTTCTTACCGATTTCGTAGACACCTTCGAAACCTCCGACGATCAATCGTTTCAGATATAATTCGGTTGCGATACGCAGATAGAGACCGATATCCAGTGAGTTATGATGCGTGATGAACGGACGTGCGCTTGCACCTCCGGGAATGGATTGCAGGATCGGAGTTTCCACTTCCGTATATCCAGCTTCGTCTAAGGCGGTACGCATGGTCTTGATAACTGCCGCACGTTTCATGAATATATTCTTTACACCATCATTGACTACCAGATCCACATATCGTTGGCGATAACGCAATTCCGGGTCGTTGAATCCATCATATGCTACACCGTCTTTGTATTTGACAACCGGTAGCGGCTTGAGTGATTTGGATAATACCGTTATCTCTTGTGCATGGACGGAAATTTCACCCATCTGTGTACGGAACACGAAACCTTTGATTCCGACAAAATCTCCGATATCTAGCAATTTCTTGAAAACGATGTTATACAGATCTTTATTTTCTTCCGGGCAAATGTCGTCACGAGAGATATAAACCTGTATTCTGCCTTCTGAATCCTGCAATTCCATGAAGGAAGCCTTTCCCATAATGCGGCGGCTCATGATACGACCGGCAATACTTACGGGACGGGGCTCTGCATCGTCTTTAAAATTCTCTTTTATCTCTTTGGAAAATGCGTTCGTTACATACTCAGCTGCGGGATAAGGCTCTATCCCCATCTGGCGTAACTGCTCCATGCTGTTACGTCTTATGATTTCCTGTTCACTCAGTTCTAATAGATTCATTACGCTATTATTTTGTATAATACGGGGCAAAAATACAAAACTTTTCTTACTTATTGCCTAAAAACGTATGTGACTTTACGCTTTATGTTCTTAAAAGGTATTGTTTTGTAATGGAAAAGGCAGATTACGTATGGCTTCGGGCAGGAAGAAGCGGACATCTTTTCCGGTCTTGAAAGCTTCGCGTATAAAGGTTGAGGATATTTCGACCAAAGGGGCGTCTACTTTTTTTATGTGAGGATATTGTGCCGGAATTTCAACATCGAATCCTTTGCGCGGATAGATGAAGATCGGATAATTGGAAATGATGGCTTCGTATTCTACCCACCGGGTAATATGTTTCCAATTGTCCGCACCCATGATGAAATAGAATTCACGGCCCGGATAACTTGCTTCCAATGTCCGGAGTGTCCGGATGGTATAAGTGGGCTTCGGAAGGGAAAACTCGAAGTCACTGGCGTGGAACTTAGGGTAACCAGCAATGGATTTTTTTACCAATTCATAGCGAAGCCGGTCGTCCATCAGTTCTTCCTTCTCTTTTAGCGGGTTGTGGGGGGTGATCAGAAACCATAGCTCGTCCAGCTCCGTAAATTCACACAACCAGTTGGCTAATGCCAGATGGCCGATATGAACCGGATTGAATGAACCGGAATAAATGCCGGTTTTACGTTTGCTGACCGTATTTTCTTTCAGTCCCGTTTCCACTTGATGATATTTATGACTTGTGCACCGAATACCAGTCCAGTACCGGTCGCTATGATATACTCTTTATAATATAGGGCGGCTGTACAAGTGGCAAGAGCGACAAATGCTATACTAATGAATGTATATAGCCATTTCTTGGATAACTTCTTGCCGTTCATGCTTTTTTAAGGAACTCTTTTATCACTTTTAGTGCTTCTTCTTGTGCGACTTCCAGCTTGTCGTTCACCACGATTACGTCAAATTTGTCGGCAAAACCCAGTTCAAATTCGGCTTTGGCAATTCGGCTTTCGATTACTTCCGGAGCATCCGTACCGCGTCCTTTCAGGCGACTCCGCAGCTCTTCGATCGAAGGGGGCTGAATAAAGACCGAAAGAGCACGATCATCATAAAACTTTTTGATGTTGCAACCTCCTACGACATCGACATCGAATATGACGTTATCGCCACTCATCAACCTTCGTTCCACCTCACTTTTCAGTGTGCCGTAATATTTGTCGGTATAGACCTCTTCGTATTCCAGGAAATCTCCTGCTACTATACGGGTGCGGAATTCATCCGGTGTAAGGAAATAATATTCCACTCCGTCCTTTTCCGTACCACGCGGAGCCCGGCTGGTAGCCGAGATGGAAAAATGCAGGTTCAGATTCTGCTTCAGCAGGAAATTGATGATAGTGGATTTGCCCGAACCGGACGGTGCGGAGAATATGATCAGTTTGCCAGCCATATATCGTTTTTATAATACGTTTAATACTTGTTCTTTGATTTGTTCCAACTCGTCCTTCATCTGGACGACAAGCTTTTGCATCTCGGCATGGTTGCTTTTCGAACCAAGGGTATTGATTTCGCGTCCCATTTCCTGGGCGATGAAACCGAGTTTCTTACCTTGTCCGTGTCCACTCTCCATTGTGCTGATGTAATATTTCAGATGATTGTCCAGGCGGTTCTTTTCCTCGTTTACGTCCAGTTTTTCGATATAATAGATCATCTCCTGTTCGAACCGGTTTTTATCGTAGTCCTGTCCGGCAATCTTTTCGAGATTGTCCATGATACGGGCTTTGATTTTTTCAATCCTCTCCTTTTCGTACAGTTCTACATCTGAAAGCAGACGGGCGATATTGGCAATTTTCTGTTCGAACAACTTTTGTAACATGGCGCCTTCCTGAATACGGAAATCACAGAGGTGCTTTATGGCCTCTTTGATCGCTTTCTCAACCACATTCCATTCCTCTTCGTTTACTTCCTGGGCCTCTGTCTTGATCACGTCCGGCATGCGGAGTAGGGTTTGGAACCAGTCAGCGGGAAGTCCGATGTTGAGGCGGTCGGCAATATCTTTAATTTGATTATAGTAGTTTTCTACCGCAGCCAAGTTGATCTGTGTGGGTGTGTCTTTACCAATATATTCGACGAATATATTAAATTCGACTTTTCCACGTTCAAGCGACTGGAGTAACAAACTGCGTATTTGCATTTCTTTTTCTTTATAGATGGAAGGAATGCGGGTAGACAAATCCAGTTGCTTGCTGTTCAGAGCCTTTATTTCTACGGTTACTTTTTTAGAAGTGAGTTCGGCTGTAACCTTACCGAATCCAGTCATTGATTGTATCATTGTTCTAAAAATTTGTGCAAATATAGCTAATCAATTGATAATTGACAATTAACAATTGACAATTAATTGGAAAAAGCCGAAACCTTCCGTGCCAGCCTTAATAAAATCGGTTTTGATCATGAGATTACAGTTATGTTTTATATTTTTGCATCCATTATCAACCGATTGGCTTTTGACATATATTTATATTGTCAATTGCTGGTTGTCAATTGCTGGTTAAAATGTCTTGTATATTAAATATCGAAACATCGACTTCTGTATGTTCTGTAGCGTTGTCTATGGATGGTGAAGTCCTTTTTGAGAAGGCCTCGTTCGACGGTCCTTCGCATGCAGCCCTATTAGGCGTATTTGTTGAAGAAGCTCTTTCCGCATTGAAAAAGAAGGAGGGAAAAAAACTGGATGCCGTAGCGGTCAGTAGCGGTCCCGGTTCCTATACCGGACTCCGTATCGGAGTGTCTGTCGCTAAAGGCCTTTGCTTTGGTTTCGGTATTCCTCTGATCGGCATTCATACGTTGGACATCATGGCTGCTACTGCCTGCAGTAAGGGCGACTCGCAAATCGTCTCTACTACTGACGACCTTCTTTATTGCGCTATGCTGGATGCCCGGCGTATGGAAGTTTATGCGGCTATCTATGATGCTTCTTTAAAACCTGTCCGCGAGACGAAGGCTGATATTGTGGAAGCCGGCACGTATGCTTCTTACTTGGAAAAAGGGAAAGTTTGTTTCTTTGGCAACGGTGCTTCCAAATGCAAACCGGTCATCACTTCTCCGAACGCCATCTTTATCGAAGATATCCATCCTCTTGCCGTAAACATGATTCCGCTCTCGGAACAAGCCTTTGCCGCTGGCAAGGCAGAAGATACCGCCTATTTCGAACCGTTCTACCTGAAAGAGTTCCAGGCGACGATTGCGAGGAATAAGGTGCTGGGATAACAAATATGGATAATAGTCTTTTGGGTTTAGGTAGGATACGGTTACTGACTGCGATTATCCTGTTAATGATCCGGTTGTTCTTGGGAACTACATTGGAACAGGAGGCAAATCCAGAGACAGATCCGATGGCTGTCGAACAAAATATCTGATCTTTAGGAACGCCATGCCCATGCAATTCCGATTCCATGCCCATCCGATTTTGGATACATGGGCATGAAACCGGGAACGCGTGGACTGGATTTTAATATCGTCTTTCCAGAATCCAAGCATCCTGAAAGTTAGGAGCATATTTTGCTTTGATAGCATCGCGGCTGTCAGCAGCATCGGCTTTGTCATTGAAGCTGGCAACGATCACACGAAGCATACCTTGTTCGTTTTCACCCAAAACAGCATTATATCCGTCGTTCTGCATACGTTCTTTCAAAGCGTAAGCATTGGTTTTGTTCTTGAAACTGCCGATAACAACACTATAACGTTTCAATCTGCTTGCGTCTTCACCTTGTGCAGCATTAATTCTTTCTGCACGTGTGCTGACATTGGAAGTCCTCGGTTTAGAAACCGGAGTCACTTTTTCTACCACTTCCTCTTCTTCGACAACTTCGACCGGAGCTGTTGATTCTTTTTCTTTTGCTTGTTCGTAAGCAGCCTTATACGCACTCTGCTTAGGCTTACAAGAACCTAATGCTAAAACCATACATATGGAGGCTCCAAATAACCAAATCTTATTCATACTGTTCAGTTCTTAAATTAATGGGACAAAGATATAAATTATATTTTGTACTTTCGTACCCCAAATACAATATATTATATACCGCATGAATAAATCAATCGGAACAATGGTTATGGCAACGTCCTTATTATTGAGTGCTTGTAACAGTAAGGAAATAAACGTTAATGTAAATGTGAAAGCGAAAGAAAACACGGAAAATGTGATCGGACGTTCGGACATTAAAGTGAAAGACGGACGGATGACACCGGAAGTGCTTTGGGCAATGGGACGTATCGGAGGAATGAATGTCTCTCCGGACGGGCAGAAAGTAGTGTATACTGTAGCTTATTACAGCGTACCGGAAAACAAAAGTAACCGCGAAGTCTTTGTTATGAACGCAGACGGGACGGACAATAAACAGATTACGAAAACGGCTTACTCTGAAAATGAAGCTGTCTGGATCAAAGGTGGAAAGAAAATCGCTTTCCTTTGCAATGAAAGCGGCAGCAGCCAGCTTTGGGAAATGAATCCGGATGGAAGTGACCGCAGACAGCTCTCTCGGTATGAAGGAGATATCGAAGGTTTTGCCTTTTCTCCCGATGAAAAGAAAGTCCTGTTTATTTCACAGGTAAAGACGGTCAACAGTACGGCTGATAAATATCCGGATCTGGATAAGGCAACCGGCATTATTGTCACGGACCTGATGTACAAACATTGGGATGAATGGGTAACAACAGCCCCGCACCCTTTTGTTGCTGATTTTGATGGGAAGGCAATCAGTAACCCTGTCGATATTATGGAAGGCGAACCGTTTGAAAGCCCGATGAAACCGTTCGGAGGAATCGAACAGCTGGCATGGAATACGACATCGGACAAGATCGCTTACACGAGTCGTAAAAAGACCGGAAAGGAATATGCGTTGTCTACCAATTCGGATATTTATGTATATGACCTGAATACGAAAGAGACGACCAATATCAGTGAGGGCATCATGGGATATGACACGAATCCCCAATATTCTCCCGATGGCAAGTTTATCGCATGGCAGAGCATGGAGCGGGATGGCTATGAGTCTGATCAGAACCGATTGATGGTCATGAACCTGGAAACAGGTGAAAAGATCTTCGCCAGCAAAGATTTTGACTCCAACGTAGACGGGTTTGTCTGGAGTGCGGATGCAAAGGCCCTTTATTTTACGGGGGTATGGCATGGCGAGTCTCAGGTATATAAGATTGATCTGAAAGATGGTAACAAAATCACGCCGCTTACTTCCGGAATGTACGATTATGCCGGTGTAGCCTTGTTAGGTGAAAATAAGTTGATCGTGCAGCGCCATTCTTTGAGCATGGGAGATGAAATCTATTCGATCGATTTGGCTGATAACAATAAAGTGGCCCAGTTGACAACGGAGAACAAGCAGATTTATGACCAGCTGGCAATCGGCAAGGTGGAAGGTCGTTGGATGAAAACGACAGATGGCAAACAGATGCTTACCTGGGTGATTTATCCTCCTCATTTCGATCCGAATAAGAAATATCCGACCTTGTTGTTCTGCGAAGGAGGTCCTCAAAGCCCGGTAAGCCAATTCTGGTCTTACCGTTGGAATATGCAGATTATGGCCGCTAATGACTATATCGTGGTTGCCCCGAACCGCCGCGGCCTTCCCGGCTTCGGTATGGAATGGAACGAACAGATCAGCGGCGACTATGGAGGCCAGTGCATGAAAGACTATTTTACAGCTATTGACGAGATGGCCAAAGAACCGTTTGTCGACAAGGATCGTCTGGGTTGCGTGGGGGCGAGCTTCGGAGGTTTCTCTGTTTATTGGCTGGCCGGTCACCACAACAAACGTTTCAAAGCCTTTATTGCACACGACGGTATTTTCAATATGGAAATGCAATATCTGGAAACAGAAGAAATGTGGTTTGCCAACTGGGATATGGGGGGCGCTTACTGGGAAAAGCAGAATGCGACGGCACAACGTACGTTTGCCAATTCCCCACACTTGTTTGTCGATAAGTGGGATACTCCTATTCTCTGCATCCACGGTGAAAAGGATTATCGGATTTTGGCTAACCAGGGTATGGCAGCGTTTAATGCAGCCGTCCTTCGAGGTGTTCCGGCCGAGTTGTTGATCTATCCTGATGAAAACCATTGGGTGTTGAAACCTCAGAATGGCGTGCTTTGGCAACGTACATTCTTCGAATGGCTGGATAAATGGTTGAAGAAATAAAAATTTTTTGACACGGCTTTTTATTTGCCTCGATCGTTCAAACAAACTGTTTGTTTTTACACAGCTTCGCAAGGGGAAATATAAAGCTATGAGTTATGCCACCTAAAGCTATGGGTTATGCTACCTAATGCATAGCTTTAGGGTGTTGCTTTAGCTGTTTCTGTCTAAGCATAAGTTTTATCGATTAACAGATAGAATAAATTTATGAGTTTTTGTAAAGCTTGTTTTAGAATGTTTCCCTACATTTGCAAAGAACAAACAACGAGTATTACAACTATTTTAGATTATACAACCAATAAAAATTTACAAAGATGAAAAAGAAATGGATTTGCACAGTATGCGGTTATGTACACGAAGGTGATGAAGCTCCCGAATTCTGTCCTCAATGCAAGCAGCCGAAGAGCAAATTTAAAGAAATGGTAGAAACGACCGGTGCACTGACCTTTGCCGATGAACACGTGATCGGTGTTGCTAAAGGTTGTGATGAAGAAATGATTAAAGATTTGAACGCGCATTTCATGGGCGAATGTACTGAAGTAGGTATGTATTTGGCTATGAGTCGCCAGGCTGATCGTGAAGGCTATCCTGAAGTTGCGGAAGCATTCAAACGCTATGCTTGGGAAGAAGCTGAACACGCCGCTAAGTTTGCCGAACTGCTGGGCGATGTTGTTTGGGATACAAAAACAAACCTGGAAAAACGTAAAGATGCTGAATGTGGTGCTTGCGAAGATAAGAAACGTATTGCCACTCGTGCAAAACAATTAAACCTGGACGCTATCCACGACACAGTTCACGAAATGTGCAAGGATGAAGCTCGCCACGGTAAAGGATTTGAAGGTTTATACAACCGTTATTTCAAATAATTCGCAAATTCGTTAACAGGAAGAGGGTATTCTTTTAGGAGAATGCCCTTTTTTATTAAGAAAAATGCTCTTTGGAGGACAACGGAATTAAATTTTCCCTACATTTGTACCCGCAAATGATGACCTAAGGAAAGCTGCCAGAGTGGTCGAATGGGCCGCACTCGAAATGCGGTGTACGGGTAACTGTACCGGGGGTTCGAATCCCTCGCTTTCCGCAGAAAAGAGGATGTGTCACCAAATACTATGGCACACCCTCTTTTTTATGTCGTCACTGACTTTAGTGCCGATATGGAATTGACAACTGCACACATACAATTCATCAAAGAACATGCCGCAGACGACTTGGCCCGCTTGCTGCTTTCTGCCGCCAAATATCCCGGAATGGATATTCCCTTTTTGGTCGATCAGATTGCGGCCAGGAGACAGATCCGGGAAAAATTGCCGTCGTGGTATGAGAACGGACAATTAATTTTTCCGGCTAAGATTGCTGCGGAGCAATGTTCTTCCGAACAGACGGCTGCTTATAAGCAGGAGCTGATTGGTGAAAGTTGGACAGTTTGCGACCTGACAGGAGGGCTGGGGATCGATAGCTATTTCCTTTCCCTCAAGGCGAAACATTTGACTTATATGGAACGTTTTCCTGCTTATTGTGAAGCTGCGAAACACAACTTCTCCGTCTTGGGAGCCAACAACATAACGGTTGTAAATGCTGATACCGTCCAAGCCGTCGATACCCTTCCGGAGGTCGATGCTTTTTATATCGACCCTGCACGCCGGGGAGAATCCAACAAGCGGGTTTTCGCTTTGCAAGATTGCGAACCCGATCTGCCCGGACTGTTACCGGAGCTTCTGAAACGTTCTCCACGCCTCATCGCAAAGCTCTCGCCGATGGCGGATATACAAATGACGTTGGATTTGTTACCGGGGACAACATCCGTACATGTCCTTTCTGTTAGGAACGAGTGTAAGGAACTGCTTTTCGTGACGGAGCGTGAGGCGGATGGCAGGGAGCCGTCGATCCGGTGCATTAATTTCGGACCGGACGGAATGCAATCTTTTTCTTTTACCTTAGAAGAGGAACGTAATGCAGTATTGGTTCCGGTCAGTCAGGTCGGTGCTTATTTATATGAACCGAATACTTCGGTTTTAAAAGCCGGTGCATTCAAGCAGGTAGCTGTCCGGACGGGAGTAAAGAAGTTGCAAGTGAGTAGCCATCTATATACATCTGCCCAATTGTTGCCCGACTTTCCCGGCCGCAGATTCCGGGTGGACGAAGTGCTGCCTTTTACTGGAAAACTGTGTAAAAGACTTTCAAAAACAATCCCTCAGGCAAATATAACCGTGCGCAATTTCCCTCTCTCCGTAGAAGATTTGCGCAAGCGGACGAAGATTGCCGATGGCGGGCACGTCTATCTCTTTGCAACCACTCTGGCAGATGGAGAAAAGGTATTGGTCAGATGCTCCAAAGCCTGATCAGGTGAATAACATCAGCACCAACTGAGCCGAAATCACGCGGATAAACATCGAGAGCGGATAGACGGTGGCATAAGAAACGGAAGGCTCGTCGCCATCGACAGTCGTGTTGGCATAGTTCAATGCCATCGGGTTTGCCATACTTCCGCAGAGCATCCCCACATTGTGTGCATAGTCGAGTTTGAAGAATTGCGAAGCGATGAAACCGACAATCAACACCGGAACGATCGTCAGCAGGAACCCAAGTCCGATCCAAAGCAATCCTTCTGTCCGGAAAACTGTTTCGAAGAAATGTGCACCCGAATCGATTCCCAATCCCGCCAGATAAATAATGATCCCCAATTGACGGAGCATCAGGTTGGCACTCATCGTTGTGTAAGTTGTCAGGTGGAAACGCGGGCCGAATGCCCCCATCAGGATACCGACGATGATCGGTCCTCCGGCAATCCCCAATTTGACCGGCGTACTCATTCCCGGTAGTGTGATCGGCAATGCTCCCAACAGCATCCCCAATGAGATGCCGATAAAGACAGCCAAGAGGTTTGGATTGTTCAGCCGTTTGATTTCGTCTCCTAAAATCTTTCCGACTGTGTTTACCGAATTCGCTTCTCCCACGATTGTCAGCCGGTCGCCGATTTGCAGGCGCAGGTCGGGAGAGGCCAACAGGTCTATACCGGCACGATTCACGCGCGTAATATTGATACCGTAGAGGTTACGGAGACGGAGAGAACCTAATTTTACCCCGTTCACCCGGTTGCGTGTCACCGCGATGCGGCGCGAGATCAGTTGGCTGTCGATGGCATTCCAATCGATATCTGCTTTGTTCCAGTCCACATTCTCTTGCTCGCCGAAGAGGACTTTAATATTTTCGACATCCGATTTGACGGAGATAATCAAAAGGTGATCATGCTCATGAAGCAAGGTGTCCGAAGTAGGGATGCTCACTTTCCCGTTTCTCCATACGCGTGAGATAACGAAATGCTTTTCCGTCAGCTTCATCACATCCTTGATGCTCTTCTCGTAGATGCCCGGATTACTTACATGAAACTCGGCAACATAGGTCGTCATGTCGCGCTGCTCTTTCTGGTCTTTCTGTTTCTTGTCGGCAAACAGAGCTCTCAGGATAATAATCGCTAAGATCACCCCCACTACACCAAGCGGATAAGTAACAGCGCATGCCAAAGCCATATCTGTCACCCCTTTGGTATTGGTCGGGTCGATCTGTAACAAAGCTTGTTGAGCGGCTCCCAAAGCAGGTGTGTTGGTAACGGCCCCGCAAAGCAAACCGACCATATTGGAAAGGGAAATTCCAGTTGTCCAGTGTAACCCGACCGTCATAACCAGACCGAGCAGGATCACACCCAACCCCATCATATTCATAGCTACACCCCCTTTTTTCAGTGAAGAGAAAAAACCGGGCCCCACCTGCAATCCTAAGGCATAGACGAAAAGAATCAGGCCGAAACTTTGTGCAAAATAAAGCATATCCTTATTCACGACGATCCCTAAGTGTCCAGCTAAGATACCGGCAAAGAATACGAATGTGATACCCAGTGATATGCCGAATATCTTGATCCGCCCCAAATATAATCCGAGTGCAGAGACCAGCGAAATAATGATAACTGCTTGAACCATAGTAGGCTCTAGAAAAGCCTCTTGTAACCAATTCATACGTTCCGTTGTTTATTGACGGCGCAAAGATAGACAATAAATTCGGATATTGCCGTTTGTATGTCTATGTGCTTGACCATACAGGATATGTTTCCACGGCAAATATTCCTTTTGCTGTTATCGAATGATGTTCTGCCGGCTTATGAAGAGGTGTCATTTTGTTCGCGAAAAAAGGGAACGTTGTACATTTTGTTGTGTTAAAAAATATTACCCGCTATACTAATTCCAAATATATGCACTACTAATCCTATTTTCATGGGTGGGTAGTGACATTTTGATAAATTGGCAAATCGTGGTTGAAGGGTTTCCCGGGTCGTGTTTGCGGTTCGGGGAGTTTTTTCAAAAGCCTAACATGGCAGCGGGAGGTATATTCAATATTTGGCAAAGCAACCTCGCTATCTTTAAAGTCGGTTCTGAACGTCCGGAAACAAAATCATTCACTCGTGAAGGGCTTATTCCGATCTCCTCGGCAAGCTGTTTTTGGCTCATCCCTTTTTCTTCAAGGGAAAGCTCGATCAGTTCAGCGATTGTTGGCTTTTTTATAGGGAAGTGCTCCTTCTCGTATGCGATTACTATATCGGACATGACGGTGAGTTCCACCGCATTCTTATCGTTTGTAGGGGTATTGTCATCGACCAAAGGCAGAAGTTCTTCCACTCTTGCCAACGCAAATTCATATTGTTCTTTTGTTATTTTATTCATCGTTTTTAATTTTAAATGGTTGAACAATCGATTTTATCATAATCGTTATGGGTACCCACCCAACGGATGAATATGTACCCTATTGTAAATTTGACAACTACCACTAACCGATAATTGTTACCTCTGATATTAAAAACATAGTGTTGATTGCCTACATAGTCAGTAGAAAGAAAATCGACTTTCATATCCGATAGGCTTTTCCATTCAGCTTTTTCAGCTATATCATACCAGCGTTCCAAGGCTATGCGCGAATCTTCATGACCTTTTGTCTCATAAAATTCTCTCAGTTTCTTATGTGATACAATTCTCATATTTTTTCATTTGATGCAAATATATGAATAGATTTTGAAATATCGAATTTATTTACTGCAAAATTCTATATAGTCGAATTGGCGAGTTCCTTGGATCGTATGTTTTCGGTCTGGGCTGTTTTTATTTGGATGGATATGACTTGGTTTCTATAAAATCCTTACCTTTGTGACAATTCCAAGTAGTAGCCTCGGTGGAGGTTGGAACGGAAGGACTTACTGAAAAAGCGAAAAGCGTTTACGATATTATTCCTAATCTAAAAAATCGCCAATTTTTTACTCTGGAGGAATAATAGGCAATGAATGCTTGTGCTCTGCTGTATTTACCCTTGTTATGTACAAAGAATATTGCAGTATAGAGCGCAGGCTGTTGTTTTATTATCTCCAGAGTGGGTGTTTGGCGATGCCTTTAGATTAGATAATAAAGTGACAGTTCCTGCGCTTTTCTTATTTTATAATTTTAGAGTGAATGCTGAACGGAGAGGACAGGGAGGCGGAAGTTAGGGGTATGTGTTTGAGTTTGTTTAGAAAAAAGCAAAATGTAAATGATTGTTTGAGTCGCTTGCCTAATTATTTGTATAGATATTATTCCTTAAATGAGGAATATAATAAAAGTCAGTTGGAAGGGGGTTTGTATTTTTCTTCTCCATTGAAGTTTAATGATTTGTTTGATGCGCAACATGAAATAGTTAATAATATAGATGACGAAGGTATTAACCTTAAAAAGGTAAGAAAAAGATTATTAGAAATAAAATATACCAATCCTGACGAGATTATTAGAGCTTTAAAGAACCCCGATCAGGCAGAGCAAATGAAAATGGAGGTTCGAAAAAAACAATTAGAGAAGGTAGGAATACTATGTTTTATCAATAATCCATTGTCGATATTGATGTGGGCATATTATGTTAATAATACAGGTTTTTGTATAGAGTATGATATGAGAGAAATAGAAAAACAGCTGGTAAAAGTATTTGCTGAACATTTAAAAGCAGATGAAGTAAATGTGAGAGGTCGTATTTATGCAGATTCTGTAAAATATCAACATTGTATTCCTGCTGCATCTTTGTTTTTTCGTGAAAATCAAGCTATAAAAACAATTGATAAATATTTCTATAAGGCAAAATGTTGGGAGCATGAACATGAATACAGAATTGCATTATCGTTAGGTGGTAATACTCTGTTGTCGTTTAAGAATATTATAAAAAGCATAACGTTTGGATACAATATGTCTGAAGAAGAAATCTGGACAATACTATCTATGATAAGTGAATTTGAAGATTATATGGAGGTGAAACTTTATTTTCTGAGAAAAATAAGAGGTGTAGATGCATTAGAGCGTGTTCAATATGTCCTATCTGATAATAAAATTAATGTTAAGAAGAATTCGATTTTGCGGGATATAAAGGAAATTAGAAACTTATAAAAAGAAGAATTATGAGAAGATTATTAATTGCAATGTTACTTATAACTTTGGGTTTGATTGGTTCTGCTCAAAGTACAATAGAATTTACATTAACACAAGCAGGAACACTGTCGGAAATGTTACCTGAAGATAATGACTATGTAGCTCCTGGAATAAAGGTGGTAGGGCCAATGGATATTGATGATTTAATTGCGTTAAAAGTGTGGTGTAATCCTTGTGTAAATTTTAGTCTTGATTTATCAGAAGCAATAATAGAGGAAATACCAGAGAACATGTTTTATTCTAGTCATTTGACTAGAATTATATTGCCGGAAACATTGAAATATATTAGAAGGTATGCATTTAAAAGCAGTAGGTTATTTTTTGTGGATTTTTCTTGTTGTAAGAATTTAATATCAATTGGATATGGAGCATTTAGAAGTTGTAATCATTTGACATATATTGATTTAAGCCAATGTCTATCTTTGAAGGATATAGGGCTTGATGCTTTTTGTAATTCAACATATATAAGTCAACTAATATTGCCGGAAAATTTAGAAGAGTTTTCAACAGCTCCTTTTGAAGAAACAAATATTACTTTTATTGAAATACCGCCTTCTGTGAAAAAGATAACAGTTGCAGAGGAACGTTATAAACCAAGACTAAAATTGAGTTCAAAAGATGTTCCAGAGCTTGAAGGATCATGTAGCTTTTATGTTCCTAAAGAATTTCAATCAAATTATGAATCTAAATGGGGATTTTCTGTACGAGGGTATGATCCAACAAAGATATCAAATTATAAGATTGATTATAATGAGGGAGGTATTCTTATGTATAAAGGTTCTGTTTATCAATCTGGACAAAATATAGAGGTGATAGAAGATGATGGTACTTATTTAGAGATGCTGGTTATAGGAAAACCTGGTTATCACATAGAAACGTTATCAAGGCTATTGCTGCTGATGAATAACTTGATAAGTTTTTCTGGGAATTTCTATAAGGAGGGGACTCTTGTTTTTGCCAAAAAAGATCCGGTTTATTTAAAAGTGAATTGTACAGAAGGAGGAATAGTGAAAATATATGACAAAGATATAGCCACAGGAACTTCTTTGGAAGTGAATACAGCGAAAAGAGTGAGAATTTATATAAAACCGGATGAGGGTTATTATATCGAAAAAGTTCTTAAAAACAATTTAGTTAGGACCGGATATGTAGAGGATGATTATCTAACAGAAATAATAGATAGCAATACAGAGTTAACGGTTTCTTTTAAAAAGAAGAGTTATCAAATTCAAGTTTATGATAATTCTAATTATAAAGGTGGTGGAACAGTAAAAATAAATAACTCTCTTGTTGAATCAGGAAAATCATTATCTGTAGAATCTTTGACTGATGTGAAAGTAGAAATAACACCAAGCCATGCTTATGATTATGTTAAACAAATAAAGGTTAATGGTGAAGATGTTACCAAACAATTGGAAAATAATATATTGTTGCTACCATCTATTTCTTCGGATAAAAAAATAGAAGTCGTTTTTGAGAAAAAGACCAATAAAATTAAAGTAGTATATTCAGAAGGTGGTAGAGTGATAATAGATAATAGTGTTATACGATCAGGTCAATCATGGTCTTATTATTCATTTACAGATATAAAAATCAGGATAGATCCTAATGGGAACTATTTTATCCAACAAGTTAAAATAGGAGATGTGGATGTAACACATCAGATTAGTAATGGTATATTGACCATTCCTTCTATATCGGAAGATAAAGAAATAACCGTTATATTTGGCATAGATACTTCTATTGATTATGCGGTTAAAGCTATTTATAATGACGGAGGAAAAATAAAAATAAATGACCAACTTGTTACATCCGGAAATTCAATATCCGTGAATGCTTTATCAGATGTTAAAGTGACGATAATACCGGATAAAGGTTATCACTTGAAGTCAATGAAATTGGAAGGTACAAATGTGACAAATCAGATTCAAGATAATGTTTTTACGATTCCTGCTGTTTCTGTGAATAAAGAGATAACGGTTACATTTGAAAAAGACCTTTATGCTGTAAAGGTGACTTATTCAGCAGGAGGAACTGTGAGTTTGAATGATCGGTCTGTTACATCTGGAAGTTCAACATCTGTGGATGCTTTGACTGATGTCAAAATTTCAATAATACCGAATGCTGGTTATCATCTTAAACAAGTAAAAATTGGGACTGAAGATGATGTTACCGATCAGGTAAATAATAATGTATTGACTATTCCTTCTATTTTAGAAAATAAGGAAGTAGCAGTTGCATTTGAAAAGAATGCGGCTACCAGTTTTACTTTTCGAGTTAATGCTTCAGAAGGTGGAATAGTTAAAGTTGATGATAGAAGAGTAGGAAATGAAAGTTCGATGACTGTTCCGGTTACAGGAACGAAACTGGAGTTTTTGCCGGATAACCAATATCGTATAGCGAAGGTACTACTTGGCTCGAAAGATATAACCGACGAAATAGTTGATAATGTATATAATGTTACTTCTGTCTCTTCTGATCTGTCGCTTTCTGTGACGTTTGAAAGATATCTTTTTAATGCGTTTATACTTATGGAAGGGGATGGTCGCATACAGATAGGTGATAAAACGGTGTCTGTAGGAGGAAATATGGGATCTCGTAAAGAATGGTGGGTTTCTGACTTAAAAGCAGGTAGTTTAGTTGATATTATTTTCATTCATGATGATTACTATGAAATAAAGAAAGCAACATTGGATGAAGAGGATATTACTTTACAAGCAAGGGAAGGTAGGTATCAGATCCAATCATTAGAATCTGGATTGAATTTATTCGTAGAGTATCAGCGTAAGTCTTATAAATTGACATTGGAGGCATTTCGTGGAGTTGAATTAACAGTCAAATATACTAAATATAAAGAATCTACTCAAATAGAATTGGAATCAGGAAATGTTCCTGTTGAGATTTATTCGAACAACTTATATTATATCAAACAAGTTTTATTGAGTGGTAAAAAAGTTTTTGATGGTGATGGTAAAGAAGCTACAGTAGCTCGTTTTTCGATAGATATGAATGCTGATAAGAAGTTAAAGATCATATCTGTTTTACGAGATAGTAGACAGGTTGTTCTAAATGTAAAGGAGCCGGGAACGTTGGGAAATCTTCTTTCAGATGATGAAAAAAAGTATGTGACAGATTTGTTTGTATATGGTGTGATTGATCAGCGAGATTTTGCGGTGATGAATCAAATGGAATCTTTGAAGTATTTAGAGATAGGGAGGAGTGATTTTGATGTTGCTATTGTTGCTAATAGTGATTTCCCTGCAAACACCATACCGGAGAAAGTGTTTCAAGGGAATAAAACTTTAGAAAGAGTTGAAGTTTATTCAGAATCCGTTGAATCGATAGGAAATTCTGCGTTTGCCAATTGTGCAGCATTATCTTCTTGTTCTGGAAATATAAGAAAAATGGGAGAAGAAGTTTTCAAGAACTGTAAAATGTTGAGTGTATTTGGTTTTAGTAGTGTGGAAGAATTTGGAAAAGGTATATTTGAAGGTTGCTCCGCGTTGGAATATATTCATAGTCTTTATGTTGAAAAAATTCCTGCTGATGCATTTAATGGGTGTACTTTATTGAAAAATATTTATTTATATAAGGATCACTTGGAGACTATAGGCGAAAATGCGTTTAAAGGTTGTACAAGTTTGAAAGTATTGTGGGTTGAATCGGAAAATTTGCCAGAAGTGTATTCTAATACATTTGATGATCTCAATTATGATTTAACGGAATTGATTATAAACAATAGTAAATCGGATAATTATTATCTTTACAAACATCATTCAATTTGGGGAAAATTCAAGAATATTTATGATCGCGGAAATACGAGTTATAAAAAAGTTACTGCGTCTTTTTCTTATGGTGGGCTTGTATGGGTAGGATGGGAAGATTCCGATAAAATGCTTTTGGGTGGATGTTCGTTTCCGGTATTCTCTCGTGTTGAATTTTTTATTGAACCGAATGAAGGATATTCTATAGAATCTGTTTTCTTGAGTGGAAAAGATATTACACGTATGTTGGATGAAGAAAATAAATATGTAATTCCAGAGTTGGAAAATGATGTTGTATTGGAAGTCAAATTCAAAAAAGAATCTGATTCCACAAGCATCGAACAAGTAGAAAACGCAAATAAGCGCGTTTACCGTTCCGCCCCCAGACGCTTGGTTTTATCCGGTTTTGAAGCTGGTGTTCCGGTGTATGTCTATGATGGCAGTGGGCGGCTTGTCGTTTTGAAAACGATTCGGGACAGTGTGGAGGTTGTGGATGTTCCTTCCGATGGACTTTACTTCGTCCGCATAGGAAAGGAATCGTTTAAGGTGATTTTGTAAAAAGGTAAATAGCCGGATTGTAAAGGGTATATCTGAAGGAAGGTCTGTCACTTTTGGATATACCCTTTGTTTTTCTGTTTGAAAAAGTAGGGAAGGATAATGCTTTTTTCGTATGTTTGTATTGGCTATAAAGATGGATAAATAGTAGTAAAGAAAAAGTAAAAAGTATGCCAGAAATATGTCGTTTTTTTGGAATCATCATAGCAATGTTTGCCGATGACCATAACCCTCCGCTTTTCCATATCCGATATGGAGATTATCAGGCTATAGTGACGATTGAAAAAGGAGTGGTGAAAGGAGAAATTCCCAGTAGTGTCTTAAAGCAGGTTTTTCGTTGGATGGAATTGCATAAGGAAGAGTTGATGATGAATTGGGTGCGCTTGCAAAACGGCGAAGAAGTTCATAAAATAAATCCTTTAATATAAAAAATCATGGTAGAAGATATAGATTTGATAAGAGTGACGAATGTAGATTATGTAGAAGGCTATACGATGGATTTGGAGTTCAGCAACGGGAAAACCAAAAGGATAGATTTCCTGCCTTTGCTCAACGGGAAAATATTTGAGCCTTTGAAAGACATGAAGAATTTCATCCAGTTTGGGCTGACGCATTGGACGATCGAATGGTTCAACGGTGCTGACTTCGCTCCCGATTATTTGTATAAGCAGGGAATTGAGATATAAGCTTTTGCTGTTATGTCATTGAAAATAATCCATACCGCTGACTGGCATCTCGGACAAACCTTTTTCGGGTATGACCGCGATGATGAGCATGAGGCATTTCTTTCGTGGTTGACTGACCTGTTGGTGCAACGGCAGACCGATGTCCTGCTGATTGCAGGCGATGTCTTCGATGTTGCCAATCCGTCAGCAGCCGCTCAACGCCTTTTTTTCCGGTTTTTGCGGGAAGCGAACCGGCGTAATCCTCATTTGCAGATCGTGGTTATCGCAGGCAATCATGATTCGGCAGCTCGTTTGGAGGCGCCGATACCTTTGTTGGAAGAACTGAATACGTCGATTGTCGGGATTGTCCCGCGAACGGACCTGTGCAAGATCGATTTCGATTCACTTCTGGTCCCATTATATAATAAGGAGGGGAAACGGGAGGCATTTTGCTTGGCTGTTCCCTATCTTCGCCAGGGAGATTACCCCGCTTCGGAGGAAAGGAGAGATACCTATGTGGAGGGGGTTACCCGAATGTACCGCGGGCTATATGACTATGCCGATAGTCAGAGGCAGCCGGGCGAGGCACTCCTTGCGATGGGACACCTGCATGCGACCGGTGCCGAACTGTCGGAAGACGACCGGAGCGAACGGACTATCATGGGAGGGCTTGAATCGATATCGGTAGAAGCCTTTAACGAGGACTTGGCCTATACGGCTCTCGGGCATATCCACAAGGCGCAACGGGTAGGAGGGCGTGAGCATGTACGCTATGCAGGCAGTCCGCTTCCGATGTCTTTCTCAGAACAGCATTATCACCATCAGATTGTTGCCTTTACCCTCGAAAACGGATGCCTGTCGGATCTCGAAGCAGTGCCCATCCCACTCCGGACCGCCCTGCATCGGATTCCGGTGGAACCGGCATTGCCTGCCGAAGTTCTTTTGCAGCTTTCTGACCTGCCGTTGGCGGAAGAGGGAGACGACCGCAGCCTATGGCCTTATCTGGAAGTACAGGTGTTGCTGACGGAGCCAGACCCGGGTTTCCGGCATCGTGTAGAGGAGGTGCTGGCGGATAAGGCTGTACGTCTGACTTCTATCATCCCTTCTTATCCGAAAAAGGAGGGAGAGGAAGATTCTCGTCCTTTGTCTTATACGGATTTGCAAAAGATCGCTCCGCTGGATATGCTTCGCCATACTTTTACGAACCGTTTCGGAGGTGATTTGCCGGAAGAGTTGGAGAAGATGTTTAACGATGTAATACGGGAGGTTTCCTTATGAAGATATTAGCGATACGAGGTCGTAACCTGGCCTCGCTGGAAGGTGATTTTGAAATAGACTTTACAGTAGAGCCGTTGCTCTCGGCCGGGATCTTTGCCATTTCCGGACCTACGGGAGCTGGCAAGTCCACGCTTTTGGATGCGATGTGTCTGGCTCTGTTCGCCCGTACGCCTCGTACTGACCAAGCAAAAGAAAATAATGTCAAGCTTCAGGATGTCAGTAATGAACAACTGTCGCAGAGCGATCCCCGTTTCTTGCTGCGGCGGGGGACGGCTTCCGGTTTTGCAGAGGTGGATTTCATGGCCTTGAACGGACACCGCTACCGGACACGCTGGTCGGTGGCGCGGGCGCGTGACAAGGAAAACGGACGGTTGCAGAATCCGCGTCTGGCGTTGTACAACCTTGACAAGAAGGAGGAAGAGCAGGGGACACGTTCCGATCTGCAAGCCCGTATCATCGAACTGATCGGCCTGACCTTCGAACAGTTTACGCGTTCCGTATTGCTGGCGCAGAACGATTTTTCCACTTTCTTGAAAGCCGAGCAGGGAGAAAAAGCCTCCTTGTTGGAGAAGTTGACCGGAACCGAGCTTTATTCCGCTATTTCCCGCCAGATATTTGAAAGGAATGCGCGGGCGAAAGATGCCTTCGACTTGATCCAATCACGCATACAAGGCATTGAACTATTGACGGATGAGGAAGAAAACGACTTGCGCAATCGCCTTGCCCAAGCGGAGAAAAAATCACAGCGGATCGAGAAAGCGAAAGCGGAGCAGCAGGCTCTTCAAGAGGCTGTCCGTTCTGTCGAACAGCAGATTTCCGTCCGCCGGAGGCAGCAAAAAGAGGCTGCCGACAAGTTGGTGCACGCAACGGAATTGTTGTTGGTTGCCCGCCGTGAATACGAAAAGGGCATGGAGGAGCAGCAACGGTCCGAAGCTCGTTTTAAATCTCTTCAACAGGAGATATTGCAGGCGCGTAAACTGGATATCCAGTTGGATACGGCTATCCGCGACTTGTCACATTCGGAGCAGCAGTTGAAGAATGTTACGCATCGGAAGGAAGATGCCGAAAAGAAATATCAGGCTGCCGTCCTCCGTCAAAAGCAGGGGGCGGAGGAGATGGTCCGTCTGGCTGTTTGGCGCGAGCGTTATAAGAAGAAGGAACGTATTGCGGAGCAGCTTTCAGCCTTGTTGTTGCACTTGGATGCAGCATCGGTCGCCCGTTCGGGGATGGAAGCGGCCACTCGTTCGATCGAAACGCTCCGGCAGGAGGTTGTGTCGTTGAATAAACAACTTGCCGCTCTGCAACAGGCGAATGCAAACAAACAGCAGGCGTTGAAACGGGCGGAAGAGGACTATCGGAACCTGGAAGAAGAACTGAAAGCTGTCGATGCACCGGCTTTAGACAAACAGATTGAGAAACTTCGCCAGGAACGAGAACAATTGCTTATCGAACAGGCACGCTTGGAGGCTTCCGGCAACATAAAGGATTTGCGCGGCAGGTTGCAGGAAGGGCAACCCTGTCCGGTTTGCGGGAGTACACATCATCCTTTTGCCCATCAGGCATCCGTTACCCCTGTTTCTACCCTCACCCTTCAATTGCAGGCTTTATCGGATAAAAAAGAAACCTACATCGCTCATACCCGCCATCTTGCCTGTCTGCAACAGCAGTTGCTTCAACTCCATAAAGAACTTGCAGATAGCGAGGCAGCCTGTAAGGAGATGATCGGCAAGCAACAACTCACCGCCAGCCGGAAAGAGAGGGAAGAAGTCACTATAAAGGAACAATCCGACCAGTTGGCTCAGTCCCTTTCGGCTGCCGACCTCTTGTTCGGCAATAGCGAATGGCAGAAAGCATGGTTGCAGAATCCGGAAGCCTTTCGTAAAACATTGACAGACTTTGCCCGTCAGTGGCAGGAAAATACCGAGAAACTTCATCAGTTGGAACGGCAGGAGAGCGCCCAAAAAGCCGAATGCGAATCTCTCGCTTCCTTTCTTCCTTCTCTCGAAAAACAAGTGGAAGAAGCCGGACAGCTCCACGAAAGGAACCATATCGCTTTTTCCTCTTTGCAGGCGCAGCGAAAGAAACTCCTCGACGGCCGCCCCGCAGATAGTGTGGAGCAGGAGTACACCCGGCGAGTGGAAGAACTGAAGGAACGTCTGAAAAAACTGTCGGCTACCCAGACCGAGCAATCCGGCATCGCCGACCAGACGCGTGGCATTGCCGACCAGATCGCAAAGGACTTGGATGAAGCTTCTGCCGACCTACTCCGGAGAAAGGCGGCTTTAGATAAATGGACTGCCGGCTATTTGGCTTCTTCTGATGGGCAGCCACTCGAAGCAGTTCTGCTCCGGTTCACGCAGGAAAAGACGGAACTTGCTTTCCGGCTTCGTACCCAGACGGAGAACAAGGCGAAAGTTTCCGGTCTACAGGAAGAATTGAATGTCCGGCGTACGGAAAGCGAACGTTGGGCGAAGCTGAACGAATTGGCCGGTTCTGCCGATGGCGCCAAGTTCCGTCGCATAGCGCAAGGATATACGCTTGATATTCTGTTGAACTATGCCAATGTGCAATTGCGTTGCTTGACAAGGCGTTATCGGTTGGAACGGGTTCCCGAAACGCTTGCCTTGCAGGTGATCGACCGGGATATGTGTGATGAGGTGCGTACCGTTCATAGCCTTTCGGGGGGCGAATCGTTCCTTGTTTCGCTGGCACTTGCGCTCGGTTTGTCTTCTCTTTCATCCAACAGGATGAGGGTCGAAAGCCTTTTTATCGATGAAGGTTTCGGGTCCTTGGATGCGGAGACGCTTCGTGTGGCGATGGATGCTTTGGAAAGTTTGCGGACGCAGGGACGCAAGATCGGTGTCATCTCGCATGTGCAGGAAATGACTGAGCGCATCCCCGTCCGCATCTGTGTGAACCGCGCCGGCAATGGACGCAGCTTTCTTGAAGTTTTGTAAAGTTCCAACAAAAGAACAGGCTTTATAAGGTCCGGTTCTCATGCGATCCCGCGTCAAGCTCGGGAATAGGGCTTTCGTCTTTACATATCTTCGACAATAATCCTAAAGCCGACGTTCATCGGCCGTTGCCAAGGCAGGTAGGCTTTACGAACGGCAGATGTGGAGTATTTAGGACGTTCACGCCAAGAGCCACCCCGTACGACTTTCTTTTCGGCAGTCTCTTTGTTTGCCTTTTCTTTTAAAGGATAAGGAATGTAATCGGAGGCCGTCCATTCCGCCACGTTTCCGTTCATGTCGTACAATCCCCAGGGATTGGGACGGTAAGAGGCGACGGGGCCACTGATCAGTTGATGGTCGTTTACGTTCAGGACTTTCGGCAGGAAATCCCAGAACTTGCGCATGGGATCGTTTGCCCGCATCGGCTTCGGATCTACACCCGTTACCGCCAGATCGACAGTCGTACTGTCTGCCAAGTTCTCGAAAGAGCCGAAGTCGCTGCTCGTCGATCCGAACCAGAAATCATCTGCACTTCCTGCACGTGCCGCCCATTCCCATTGTGTTTCGGTAGGAAGGGAAGTGTTGCAGCCCGACATCTTGCCGAGTTTTTGACAGAAAGCGTTCGCCTCGTCCCAGCTGACGCGCACGACTGGCTGTTCGGGTTGGTTGGCCGCATAGCCGGGAGTCGTATGGTCCTTCCAGGTCTGTCCGATGTATCGGCTGTCGTGTTCCGGGAAAAGTGTGCGGAACTGTTCGTTCGTAATTTCGGTCGTACTCATCCAGAAACCCTCCTTTACATTTGCCTTAAATGCAGGCGAAGCGGAAGGCGTCCGGTTGTTGCCCATCACAAAGCTACCGGCGGGAATCCATACCAGGTCGATATGCACATCCGGAGTGATGGTGAGGCGGCGGGTCGTTTCGCCTTTGGCAGTTTGTCGGGCGGTCGCTGTCTGCGTGTCGAACGGGAATCCTTTTACTTTGACCGGACGGATTGGTTTGGCCGGCTCTTTTATTTCGACTGTCTCGCCAGTCGTTGCTCCGGTAATGCCGTCTGCTTTTTTGTTTTCTTTCAGCCAGTCGGTGTAGTCGGCGATCTCTTTTTGCCAGTCTACCCGTACTCCGCTGTATTTCTCGGCCAGTTCCATACGACGTTCCACCTGGTTCTTCGGTGATTGAGGTTTTAGGTCGATTTGGGTGAAAGCCCCGTTGTAAGGCGCATTGAGGTCGATCCAGGCATAGAGTGTCCGCATATCTTCCTCTGGAACCTTTACATTGTGGTGTCCGGCTTGCAGGATGCGGATCAGTTCGCTATTACTCGCGTGGAACTCGGCCGGTCTGAGGACGTAGATATCTGATTCCGGTCCTTGACGGTACACATACGGATGAAGGTTCAGATAGCTCTGGTCATACTGTTTGTTGATTTTCGTCAATATACCTCTCTTATAAGTGACCATCTGATCTTTTCGGAAGTCCGGTTCGGCATTTTTCCCGTTGTGGCAAGAGATGCAGTTACGGTCCAGTACCGGTTGTACTTCCAGACGGAAAGTGAACGGACGGACACCTCCTTCCGGTGTCTCGAGCCGGCGTGCCTGCTTGGCCGAAGCAATCGTGCGTTTAGGAATGGGTATGCTGTTCTGGTCCTCATGGCAACCGACGCAGGAGACGATCTCGCCCGGCATACCCGTCAACCAGCTACGCATCCACTGGATAGCAGCCCCGTCTTTATCCAACGGCTGGATGGAAACCGGCGTGTTGGCTGGAATGGTGAACAGTGCGGAACCGTCTTCTTCGACCGGGACCGTTCCGAGCACGCGCTTGATATCCCATCCGCTCTGTATACCCTGTGCATCATGATCGGAAGGAGCTAAGATATAGGCGTACTCATAGGAGAAGATACGGAGTGCCTTGATCGTGCCTCGGGGAACACCCTGCGTACCTTCTCCTTCGTAGATATCCTGGATAAAGACCGTAGCCTCTTTGCTGTCTGGCTTGATCTTTGAAGGGATGACAGGAGGTGTTTCGCGTTTTACCAGCGGGATGGGAGCTGTCAGACCTTCCCCTTCCTGCTCGACAATGAGTGTCAGGTTATCGAAAATGTCAACCAGGTAAATACCCCAAAGTGCATCCTTGGCCGGTTTGCAAGCAACTAAGAAATACTTTTCGCTGAGCGGGAACGGCTTCATGAACTGAGGCCAGACACCTTCCGCCAATTCGTCTTTGATGATCGGGACGATCGGCCGGTCTTTGAACGGCAGTTCCTGTATCATCCCTTTTTCCTCTTTCCGGCTTTTGGCTGGATCGAAGATGACGAGCCGTCCCGAACGTGCCGTCCCGTGATGGCCGGAGATAATGCCGATGAAGCGGCTGTTGTGCTTGGAGAGCGGTTTCATGTCGAACGTGCTGTTCGGAAAGTAGGAGCCGCTGCCGTAGAGTGCTTTGTTTTCCGTCCCGTCGGGGTTCATGTGCATTACGATACGGGAGAAATAGTGTGTCAGATCCGTATATTCCCAGCGGGTGTATAGGATGCGTCCGTTCGGAATCACGACTGGCGACCAGTTGCCGTCCTGGTCGAAGGTGAGTCGGCGCAAGGCACGCGTCTCGGGATCAAAGGAGATAAGGTTGGCTACCACATCGTCGCCATGCACGCAAGGAACGCCGTTGTAACCGATGTTGGCCGTTGCCACCACTTTCCCGTCCGGCAGATAATTGGCATCGCAAAACTCTAAATCCGGCTCATCGACGGTGATCTTCTGGTGGAGACCGCTTCCGTCCGTTTTTATTTCGTAAATCTGCCATTTCCGTTTTTCGTCGAGCGAGGAGAAGAGGAGTCGGTCGGCATCCCAGTGGAGCTGTATGTCCGAAACGGGAACATCGGCTTCGGGTTTGTATATACGGCCGCTTTTGATTTGTCCACGCAGACCTGTGAGCAAGTCGATCTCGGCATCGTAGCCTTTACGCGGATTGGAGAATAGCGAGTTGTAGTTGGCCGTCGAAGTGCCCATAGACGGACCCATTGCCTTACGGGCCTTGTTGCCTAAACGGTAACGGGCCACTATGACCTTGTCCATGTCCAGCAGCGGGTTGGCCAGGATGATCTCGCGCTTCAAGGCAAGTATTTCTTGGGCTTGGCCGATTACTTCGTTGACCGTGTTGCCGGAAACCTTATTGGAGAAGGCCTGCTGTACGCCGGGTAGAAGTGTTTCCAAACGGGATAGTTTTTCGTAAAGCGCGGGAGCTTTTCCTCCCAATGCTGTTTTTGTGTCGTCCAGATAGGCACGTATGGCAGTAGGATTTACCCATCGGATTTGCACTTCCAGATCGCTTAGCTGAATTTGGCGTATTGAATCTTGTCCGTTCGTTGCGGAAATACCGGATACGGAAAGAGAGAGGAACGTGAAGAGTAAACAAACTTTATGTTTCATGTCATTATTATTTTTTCAGAATCTCTGTCACTCTATCACACATAGTATATGAACTATTTATATATGGCCATTTGTTGTGTGATATGTGTCACTTTTATCTATCACTCTACTATCACTCCTTCTTTTTCCAAATATGACAGAAAAAGATACAAAGCATATCGCTTGTTTTCTATAAGATAGTAAGATATGATGCTGAACACCCGGATGTTTGTTATCTGTACATTCGGGTGTTTACCCTCCCGACACCCGGATGTTCAAGAGCTTTTGCAGGTACTTTTATGAAGAAAAGAGCCTTGTTGTGAATTATTTGTCTGCTAATTTGTAAATTTCCGATGCAGCCATCAGGAATGCACCTGTACCATATAGCTCGGTCATGTCGCGTGTCACCTTTTTCGGATCGGCGCCTACCGGCTGGACCCAACCCAATTTTCCGTCCGTTTCAATGGCTCGGGTCAATGCTTCCCATCCTTTTTTTACGACAGGCAGGTATTTGTCTGCCGGCAGATAACCCCGGTTGATTCCGTATGCCAGGCCGTAGACGATAAATCCGGTCGCGCTTGTTTCGGGCGAAGGATAGCTGTCCGGGTCCAGCAGGCTGGCATGCCAGTAACCGTCTTTTCCTTGCAGCCCGGCGAGGCGCTCGGACATCTCTTTATAAAGTTTGAGATAGAAAGGACGGAACTCGGTATCTTCCGCTGGCAACGTCTTCAATATTTCCGCTAATCCGCCGATAACCCAACCGTTGCCACGTCCCCAGAAAATCTTCTTTCCGTTGGCTTCTTTCTGCCCGATGTATCGGCTGTCGCGATAGAAAAGGTCTTCGTCTTTATCATACAGGAGGTTGTAAGTAGCACGGAATTCACTGTCTGCAAAGTGCATGTATTTACGGTTACCGGTCAGCGTGTAGAGCCGTGTGTAGACACCGGGCGCCATGAAGAGGGCATCACACCAGGTCCAGCGTTCGATTGTGCTGCCTTTGCTGTAATCGAGGTACATACTTCCGTTGGAAGGGTTGTTCAAAACCCAGTCAGCGCGGGCGATAGTTGGTTTCAGCATATTCTCGTTCTTTTCCTTATTATAGAAATCGATGTAGGTTTGTGCGATACAAACGTCGTCGGCATGATACATCCGGTTGGCGACCTGCCAGCTCTGGCGGTTGAAGATTTTCCGGAGCCAGTCGTAATAGGTATTGTCTCCACTCAGTTCCGCCCAGTCGAACATCCCCATATAAAGCGCCCCGGCGATCCATCCGCGCGGTTCACTCTTGGCATATTTGTTTTCGGGATAATCCTTGATCTGCCAGTCTGCTACCCGTCGTGCGATGTCCATAACGCTTTGCCGGTTCCAGCCGGCAGTTGTCGTAGTGACGGCGGTATTTGTCGTTTCGGCCTGTGCCGGCAGGTTGTTCACTAAACAGGTACAAGCGCAGAGTGAGAGGCCTGTACAGATGTACTTGATTGTCTCTTTCATGATATTCGTTATGTTTCTTTTTAATTCTGCCCCAAAAATAGGAAAGATGGGAAATGGTTTTGTTTAAAATAATCTCAAAAAAGATAAGAAATATCTTATAAAAAACGACAATATCAAAAAACGGAAAATAAACGTTTTTTGATATTGTCTTGATGTCCGGGATTTTATTTGTTTTCCCAACCTTTGTTTTGAACTAAATTCGGATTCATTACCAGTTCTTCTTTCGGGATGGGCCAGTAGTATCGGTAGTCATCCCAAGGTAATGTACCTTTGATTGTATTGGCATACGGACTTTTTGGGTAACAGATCAAGAAACCTTGTTCGTCGACGAATACGGTTTTGTCTAACTCTACCCGTTGAGCGATTTCCGGTTTGACTGTATGTGTTCCATCGTATAAGTTCTGTACGCTTGTGAACTTCATTCCTCGCAAAGGTACGGTCAACAAGTTGCCGGCTTTCCAGCGCATTAAATCTTCGTAACGACGGTTCTCGATCGCCATTTCCACACGACGTTCACGACGTATTTCACGCAGCAGCGGAGATACTTTATAAGCGAGTTTTTCCGCATAGATTTTATCCAGACGAGGATCTGCCGGTTCATTTCCAACTACTAATCTTGCCGTTGGATATTTGCTGAAATCGTATCCTGCGCGTTCGCGTAGGGCATTGATTGTCAAATCTACATCTGCTTGGCTTAACGTTCCGTTCAGTTCATATTTGGCTTCCGCATACATTAACAGCAATTCTCCATATCTGAATTCGATGGCAGCTTGAATACCTTGTGTTGTACGGTCTTCTTCCTTGATGTCGCCCATCCAATGCTTGATGACGCGATAACCTGTGACGGTGGAACCACTGGCGTTGTAGTTTAAGTCAGGATATTTGATGCCGTTTTTTTCCTTGTCTACAATGCCTCCTTGGTAAATGGTCACATGCTCTCCTGGGCGGCAGATAGTTTGTGTCAGGCGCGGGTCACGGTTTTCCAGCTCTGTCCATTTTCCATATCCGAGGAAGTTCGGGTTCTGTTCGTAATTCCCTTCATTCCCTCCGGTATAGATGGGACGTCCGTCAATACAGAGATATTCATCGATTAAACCGCGTGTCGCACCCATAGACTGACGGTTGGAGTTGTTTTGATTGAAATAACGTTGTGCGGCATGGCCGACTTTGTTTTCCAGATAAACACGTCCGAGGATAACTTCCGGGTTAGAAGACAGGTCTGTTGCGGTAAACATTTTCCAATATGTTTCTTTGCCATCTTCATATAAAGAGTATTTCCCAACCAGAGCTTCGCTTGCTTTTATGGCTTCTTCCAGCCAGGCATTGGCCGTATTTTGTAGGTTCAGTTCCGTATGATATTTGCGGAATGTCCCTTCGAATAGGCAGATACGGGCTTTCAGGAAGTTGGCTTGATCTTTGTTCAAGCGGTCTTTTTCCTGATCTTTCTTTTCAGGTAACCATTCGACAGCTTTGTTGATACACATCAAGACTGAATCCATTACTTCCGCCCGTGGATTACGGGGTGCGTACAGCTCTTCCGATGCTTCTGTCAAGTCGTATGTGATCCAGGGTACATCTCCGAAAAGAAGGACTTTCTGATAGTAGTCCCATGCCTTGAAGAAGTAAGCTTCGCCTGCGTATGCGTTTTTCTTTTCCTGACTGAGTACCGCTTTATCATAATGACTCAGGAAGAAATTGACCTTGCGCAAGTTTTCCCAATTCCAACCGTTTGTGGCCGATGCACCGGTCGGGACAACCAATTCCCCGGCCAAACTGCTGGGTTCGTTGCCTGTCTTGACACAGTTGTCTGAATAGTAGTCACCATACATGAGTGGGCTACCTGTGACGTTTAGTGCGGGGCTTTTGTCTTGTGCCCAACCGCTTTGATGTCCAATAATATAGAGTGGGTAGAGGCTGTTCAGCATTAATTTGAGGTCTGTTTCTGTTTTCCAGAAACTCTTGTCCGTGATTTCGTCTAACGGATAACGCTCCATGAAGTCATCGTTACAGCTTGGCAATAATACCGAGGCCATACCGAGCGCCAATATGTATTTTTTTAAATTGAATTTCATGATTTGATATTATTTGTTTATTTGATAATGGATTTATTTAGAAGCCAACTTGTAGACCGAATGCTACAGAACGCATCATCGGGTAAGATGATGAGATCTGATCCGGATCATACAGGTCCGGAATCTGGCTGATTTCAAATAAATTGTATCCTGATAGGCTCAAACGGACAGTTGATAGTTTGGCTTTATTTGTCCATTCTCTCGGTAGTGTATATCCCAATGCCAATGTCTTCAGACGCAGATAGGCGGCGTTGAACAGGTAGCCGGTCTGAGTGATGCTGGAGATACGTCCGGCATACATCGGGTATTTGGCATCTGTACGTTCGGGTGTCCATGAGTTGTTATACATTTCCCAGTTGCCGGCTGTACCGGAACCACCCCAGAATACATTGTCGCTGATCCATATATCTCTTTTGGCGATTCCTTGGAAGAAAATATTCAAGTCGAAGTTTTTCCAAGAGATATTGCCTGTTATGCCATAATGAAAACGCGGAGTGGAGTTACCGATGATTTTGCGGTCACCGGGATTATCAACAGTTTCATCTCCTTTAGAGATTTCTCCGTCACCGTTTAAGTCTGCATAACGTACATCACCGGGGAATATTGTTGATTGGATTTTTGTCTGGTTCGGTCCGATCAGTGTGTATTTCCCGTTTTCATCAACCGTGAAATCGTTTTCCTGCAAGATTCCGACTGTTTCATATCCCCAGATTTCGCCCATTTTCATGCCGTCATACAAAGAAGACAATAATTTGTTGGGATTACCAGAGAATTTCACGACTTCAGACTGGTAGTCTGACAAGACAAGGCCGACATCATATCGGATCCCGTTGCTCAGCTGGTCTTTCCATTTCAGGCTCAATTCCCAACCGTTGGTCTTCAATTCGCCGGTGTTTCGTTTGGGAACGGTCGCTCCCAGTACGGCCGGCAGTTTTGTGCCATTCATCAGGATATCAACCGTCCGGCGTGTGTACCAGTCGAAAGAGGCATCCAATCTACCGTTGAGCACGGTCGCGTCGATACCGAAGTCCAGCGTCTTGGCCGTTTCCCAGGTCAGGTCGGTTGCGATCAGGCCTGTCGGGCTCATTCCTTTGTTCTGTTCGCCATTCATGACCCATGAAATATAGTTGGCGGCACCGTAGCTTGCAATGTAAGCATAGTTGGCAACATCCTGATTACCCAGTGAACCCCAGGAACCGCGCACTTTCAAATTGTCAAGCCAGTTGCGTGTGTTTTCCATGAATTTCTCTTCCGAAAGTCTCCATCCGGCAGAGAATGAAGGGAAGAACTTGAAACGAGAATTCTTACCGAAGCGGGAAGTCCCGTCATAGCGTCCGCTGAATTCGAACAGGTAACGTCCGGCATAGTCGTAGTTGGCACGGACAAAAGCACCACGGATAGCCCAATGTTCGAAATTATCACCAGTGTATTGTGCACCGTTTGTCATTCCCAGAGTCGGCAGGTCGTTTGTGATGATCTCTTCAGCTTCGCCCCATGTCTTGCGGTATTGGAACCATTCTTGGTTGAAACCGGCAACGGCAGAAACATTGTGCTGGCTGAACGCTTTGTTGAATGTTGCGTATGCATTGATCGTATAATAATCGGAGTGTCTGGTTTCCTCTCTCACGCTGGAAGGATTCGTGTGAGTGCTGACCGTGCTGGCCCATGAATCCACGACGTAGTTGCGGAGCGGAATGAATCTTTTCTGGAAATACTCTGTCGGGCGGTAAGACAATTCAGCCTTTACATTGAATTCCGGGCAGAATGTGATTGTCGGAGTCACGTTGAAGACCGTACTGGTGTTTTTTGTCTGCTGTGTCGCACCGTAGGCCAGCCAACCCAGGATATTGTCTGTATAGGTGTTGGGGATCGGGTCGTTCGGGCTTGTCATGATCGGCATGTTCAAGTTACGGTTCGTTTCATTCTTCATGGCAGCCCAGACGGAACCTTTCTGAGGGTTCATATACGGTTCATTGTAATTGCTGGAGTTGAAAGAGATCTTGGATGCAATGTCGAACCAGTCCATGATCTTGGTGTTCAAGCTCATGTTGAGGTTATACCGTTTTTGGATATCCGTGTTGATCTTGTACATACCCTCTTGACGTTGGTAGCCCAAAGAAACATAATAACGTGTCTTGGCAGAACCACCGCTGATTGAGATGTTATGACGTTGGAGCGGAGTCCAGTCCTTCACACCGGTTTCATACGGGTTCATGTTGGCAACCCATGTCATGGCGCTTGTGCTACCTTCGTTGTAGATCCATGCGTTTTCGGGTCTTGGATCTTCCATGTATCTTTTCTTAGCTGCCAATAGCGTTTCCATCCAAGGGGTGATTGTTCCTCCTGTCATTTCCGTCTGCTTGTTGGAGGCCAGTTGATGTGTGTAGGAATCCAGAATGTCAGGTGTATGGGACGGCGTGTTCCACTGTACGTTCAGGTTGTAAGTGACAGTCGCTTTCATGTCGTTCTTACCGGACTTCGTCGTGATCAACATGACACCGTAGGTCGCACGTGCACCATAGATAGCGGAGGCGGAAGCATCTTTCAGGACGGAGATGTTCTCGATGTCGCTTGGGTTCATCATGTTCAGGTAGTCTGCGTCCACTTGGATTCCGTCAACGATGATCAGCGGGCTTCCTGTTTTGACTTCCCAATCATTGGTCTTGCCTTCTTTCAGGCCGATAGATGTACCACCACGGACGTTGAAGCTCGGGGTGGCATTGGGAGAGGCATTCGTCGCTGAGACGTTCAAGTTGGGCACGACACCCTGCAAGGCCTGTCCGACGTTGGCTACCGGTTTGTTTTCAAGTACTTCGGCACCCACAGAAGCAACCGCTCCCGTGAGGTTTACTTTTTTTTGTGTACCGAAACCGACGATCACGACTTCTTCCAAGGCCTGCGAGTCTTCTTTCATTGTTACGTTAATGACAGTTTTACCTTTTACGGGAATAGTCTGGGTCTGGTAACCCATGTACGAGAAAACCAATTCTGCATTGGTAGGAACTGACGACAGCGTATAATTGCCGTCTACATCTGTAATGTTTCCAATCGTAGTTCCTTTAACTTGAATGGTAACACCGATCAGAAATTCACCTTTTTCATCTTTTACATTACCCGTTATAGAAACGTCCTGGGCAAATAACTGGTGGGAAAAAAGGAAAAATCCCATCAGCATGATTAGAATTTTGCTTTTCATTATGAAATGATTTTTTTTGAGTTTGGTTAACACTTATTTAACTTCTGGCGCAAAAATCTAATTTCTATAGAAATAAAAAGGTTGTTTTTGTCTCTTAAAAGATAAATATCGTCTTTTATTGAGGTGCTTTTTTACATTTTGTTTGCTATCCTATATTCTTTAGGAGATACTCCGTACATCTTTCGGAAGCAAGATGCAAAATATCCGCTATTGTTGAATGCCACTTTGGTCTGGATTTCCACAATGTTCAGTTCCGTATCTCTTAACATCTGGGCTGCAGCTTCAAGACGTAGTTTTTTTATCATTTCGGCAGGTGAAAGTCCTGTCTGCGCTTTGGCTTTTCGATAGAACTGTGCACGGCTGATGCCGATACTTTGGCAGATATCATTAATACCAAAATCCGGATTAGAAAAATTTTCCTTTATGATATTGGTGTATTGAGTTAAAAATATTTTATCCGTTTCTCCTGTCTGTATGCCAAATGTCTCCAGTTCGAGTTTTTTCTTGAATTTTTTCTGTATTTGTTTTCTGCTTTCCAATAAATTGTCGATTCGGCTACGAAGTTGTACGATGTCATATGGTTTGATGATATATTCGTCTGCTCCGGCTTTGTAGCCTTCCGCAATCTGTTCCGGTAGTGTTTTTGCGGTTAGCAAGATTACCGGAAGGTGGTTCCATTTGGCAGAGTTTTTGATTCTTTTGCAAAGTTCGATACCGTTCATGCGGGGCATCGTGACATCGGAAACGATAATGTCCGCTTTGTGGATATCAAGCAGGATTAAAGCCTCTTCTCCATTGAATGCTTTTAATACATTATAATGATCCTTGAATTGTTGTTCCAGATAGCACAGGACATCTGCATTGTCTTCAGCGAAAAGGATTGTCTGTCGTTTTTCAGATAAGACCTGCAGATTGTTGATGAACTGAAAAGGCTTGCTCGTGGTCTCTGCCTGCTTTGTAGCTGGTTTTCGGATGACTGGCTTTTCAAGAAGAGGTAGCAGAACGTGCATTTGTGTGCCCTCTTCTTGTATGCTTTTTGCCCAGATTAGTCCTTGATGTTGTTCTATGATGAAATGTACTAGGCTTAGTCCTATACCTGATCCTGCTATTTGGTGATGCAGATCTTGTGAGGACCGATGGAAGGGTTGGAATATATTTTCCAGTTCTTTGGGAGTTATGCCTATTCCGCTGTCTGTTACTTCGATATGGAGGTAATAGTCTTCCACAATCATGAACTTCTGATTCTCATCAACAAGAGCGTCTATGTCTTTTCTGGAAACGGAGGAAAGCCGGAGTTGGACGTTGCCGGATTCCGGGGTGAATTTGAATGCATTGGAAAGTAGGTTGAATATAACTTTTTCCATCTCTTGCTTATCGTAATAGACTTTGTAGGGTTCCGGGATATTATTGGTTAATGTAAAACTGATATTCCTTTTTGATGCGATGGGTTTGAACATATCGTAGGATTCTTTTATAAAGAGAGATAGGTTGAAATGTTCTTTTTGCAAAATCATTTTGTGTGCATCATATTTTTGGATATCCATTAAATTATTTACGAGAAGGAGCATCTTTTTTGTGTTTTTCTGCATTAGGGTCAGGACTCTTTTTACTTCGGACGAGAATACTTTGTTTTGTATAAGTTCTTCCAATGGGTTTGATATCAGCGTTAACGGGGTACGGAGCTCATGAGAGAAATTAGTGAACAAACGCATCCTTTCTTCGTTCATTTCCTTGATTTTCTCTTGTTCCATTTGTTTGTAACGGATGTCGTTCTCAAGTTTGTTCCGGACATTGAAGTAATGGATAATGCCATAGATGAGCATGCCTGTACCGATGATATATAGAAGGTAGGCCATGCCGGTTTTGTAGAAAGGCGGAAGGACTTGGATGGATAAGGTTGTCTCCTGCGGATTCCATTTGCCGTCACTGTTGCTTGCCTGTACATGGAATGTATAGCAACCTGGCTCCAGGTTGCTGTAGTAGGCGATTCTCCGATTGCCTACTACAGTAAAGTCTTTATCGACTCCATCCATTTTGTATTTGTACTGTATCTGTTCCGGTTCAACATAGTCCAAAGCGGTATAAGCGATGGCTAAGTTTGTTTCATCCGGCTTTAGAATTATAGGTATGGAGTCTTCAAAATGGATGGATTTGTTATTTATTGTAATATCTGTCAGGTAAATAGGCGGCAGATAATTATTTTCTCCCAATCGGCTTGGGTTGAAACATAAAATATCTTTGTTGCCTGGAAAGTAAAGGACGCCATTACTGTCCAGCGATCCGCCTTGGAAGGTGCAGTTGTGTTTGATAAATTGTTTGTTAGGAACATGGGTAAATGTTTTTTGCCGGTATTCTTTGTAATACAGGCCATTTTCTGTCAATGTCCATAACGTATTATGTTTGTCTTTTACGAATGTGTAGATATAAGGTGTCGTGAGCCCGTCATTATTGATGTAATGTTTCAAAACAGTCAGTTGCGGGTCAACGGTGAAAAGTCCGTTCCCGAAAGTAGAGACATATATATATCCTTCGGGGTCAGTCTCAATTCCTGTTATTCGCCCGCTTCTATGGTCTTTTGTCCCGGAAATCCGGTTTAGAGCGAGATGTGTGACAGTCTCTTTGTGCATGTCATATAAATAGAGTTCCTGTGTAAGGGTCCCGAATAGATATTTGTCCGGTGCAAGTTCTTTGATGGCTGTCACATAATGTATAGGTTGTTGTTTCCCGTTTACAGGGAAGCTGTTTGTCTGTTTTTTATTGTCAATGAGTATCAAGCCTTGTCTGCTGTTGGTCGGTATCCAAAGTCTGTTTTTGCTGTCTATGAATACAGTGTAGATGTCTCCTCCTCCGAACTCATGGAGGAGTTCATATTTTTTCCGGGTACGTGAGAACAGATAAAGGCCGCCTTGGTTGGTCGCGCAGAGAATACTGTCTCCTTTGATATAAAGTGCTTTTAATATATTTTTATTATAGGCATCGGGAGCCGGGTTCAGCAAATATGTATTTTGTTCCTGTGTTGTCGGATTGTAACATAAAAGCCCGGCTCCTTCTGTTGCAAACCACATATTTCCGTCTTTATCTTCTTGCCCTTTCCCCAGTATTCCGGTGAATGTTTCAGGGATCAATGTGTTGATCTGTTTCCGTAAAGGGTTATAGTAGTTAAGTCCGTTCCAGGTCCCGACCCATAATCCGCCGGTATTATCTTTCAGGAAGTTGTGGATTGAATAATGTCCTAATGATCCGATTTTCTGTGGATCAAAATCGAATGATTGAATTTCGGATGTATTGCAATTTATTTGTGAAAGTCCGGAAAAGCTGCCGATCAATATTTTGTCCGGTTGAATTTCGACCAGACAGCGTACGACATTGCTTTTAAGGCATGAGTTGTTCTGGTCGAATCTTGTAAAGCTGTGTCTGTCCGGATCCAGAAGGCTGAAACCGTCTTTCAGAGAAGCTATCCAGACACGGTTGCGGCTGTCGATATACAGATCTGACAGTTCTCCTCCGGGTAAAGAACTTTTGTCATCCGGGTCATGTCTGTAATGGTATTGTGTTTGTCTGCCTGAGTCAATGACAATCACTCCGGATTGTTTAGACGCAATGTACAGATTTCCGCTTCGATCTTCTTCCATGTCGCAGACATTGGAATCGAAAGGAAGTGGAGACAGAGAGGGTTGCCGGACAAGTGAATCCAGTTCCGGGTCATAGATGAATAATTCTTTTTCTCCGGCGAACCATAGTTCTCCGTTCTGCCGTTGTTTGCAGTAATGCATGAAATGGGTGTTTTCCACGCTGTATTTATGTATTTGTTGGCTTTTTCGCTCTATCCTGTGTACATGATGCCGGGTTATCACCCAGATGTCATGCCGGCTGTCTTCTTCTATGCATGAGATCGAATTGTCTCCTAACGTGTTTGTGTTGCCGGGTCTGTTACGGTAGACCTTGCAGCTATATCCGTCATATCTGAACAGTCCGTTGTCTGTACCGATCCAGATATATCCTTCCGAATCTTGAAACAAATCCGTGATTGTGTTTTCCGTCAATCCGTTTTCGTTGCCGATCGGAGTAAAAAAGAAGGAATGTTTCTCTGCCATTATGTATGTGGAAGAGAAAAATAGAAAAAGGAATGAAAGGATGGCTTTTAAATAATGTGTATGCATGAACATCTTATTATTGCCTTGCAAATATAGGAAAAATGAGACAATTTTATTCAGTATTGAGATATATTTAGTTACAAAGAGATATAATTTACTTTATTTTTGCAGCTCAAACAATTAAAACATCATGAATAAACGAGTATTGAGTTTAACCTTGTTGTTGGCCTGTTTCAGTTTGGTGATGCAGGCTGAAGGCCGGATTGTCGAGCCGTTTAACTCCGGCTGGGTATTTAAGAAAGCGCCGGCAGGCAAGGAACTGGCCGTCAATGCACCCAAATGGGAGAGTGGATGGACCGAGGTCGAGATTCCTCATACATGGAATGCGAAAGATATGCAGGTGCAGTTCGATAATTTCTACGAAGGGTCTGCCTACTACAAAAAGCACTATTTCTTCCCTGTCGAAATGAAAGGGAAACGTGTGTTTCTCCGTTTTGAAGGTGTGGGGGCCGTTGCGGAAGTGTATGTGAACGGTTCGCTTGTCGCGACTCATAAAGGGGCCTATTCCGCTTTTTCATGCGAGATCGGCACGGTGCTGAAGCCGGGAGCGGATAACGAGATCATTGTGAAAGCCGACAATGCGTCACGTCCGGATGTGATTCCTGTCAACCATGTGCTTTTCGGCGTCTATGGCGGGATGTACCGTCCGGTTTGGTTGATCGTGACAGACCCTTATAATATCTGTGTGACCGATTGTGCATCTTCCGGTGTTTACATTACCCAGAAGAATGTCTCCAAAAAGCAAGCGGATGTAAAAGTAAAGGTGAAGTTGGATAATGGAACACTGCAACCGGCTCCGCTCACTTTGCAGAACACGATTTATGACCAGGAAGGGAAACAAGTCGCGACCCAGAGCCGTTCATTCGACCTCGCGGCACAGGGTGTACAGTCGTTCGAAGCCGATTTCAAGATTAAGAATCCCACCTTATGGCAAGGACGGAAGAACCCTTATTTATATAAGGTTGTGAGCCGCCTCGTCCGGGATGGGAAAGTGATCGACGAAGTGGTACAGCCGTTGGGCTTGCGCAAGTATGAGATCGTTGCCGGCAAAGGGTTCTATCTGAATGGCGAGAAATATCCGATGTATGGCGTTACCCGCCATCAGGACTGGTGGGGGCTGGGAAGTGCGTTGAAGAATGAAAATCATGACTTCGACCTGGCTACTATTATGGATATCGGTGCGACGACCGTCCGTTTTGCCCATTACCAGCAGTCGGACTACCTCTATTCGCGTTGTGACAGCTTAGGGCTGATCATCTGGGCGGAGATTCCTTTCGTGAACCGTGTCTCCGGGCAGGAGGCCGAGAACGCCCGAAACCAACTCCGCGAACTGATCCGCCAAAGCTTCAACCACCCTTCGATCTATGTCTGGGGGCTGCATAACGAAGTCTATCATCCGCACGAATATACCAAGGAACTGACTAAGTCTCTGCATGACCTTGCAAAGACGGAAGATCCCGACCGTTACACTGTTTCGGTAAACGGCTACGGACACATGGAACATCCGGTCAACCTGAACACCGATATACAGGGAATGAACCGCTATTTCGGCTGGTATGAAAAGAAATTGCAGGATATCGAACCGTGGGTGGAAGGCTTGGAGAAGAACTATCCGGACCAGAAACTGATGCTGACGGAATATGGAGCTGATGCCAACTTGTTGCACCAGACGGAATATCTGGAGAACTCGTTGAACTGGACGAAGCCTTTCTATCCGGAAACGTTCCAGACGAAAACACACGAATACCAGTGGAGCGTGATTGCGGGGCATCCGTATATCGTCGCTTCTTATTTATGGAATACTTTCGATTTTGCCACTCCTCTGGCCAACCGCGGCGACCTTCCCGCCCGTAACATGAAGGGGCTGGTGACGTTCGACCGCAAGACGAAGAAAGACTCTTATTTCTGGTACAAGGCGAACTGGAGCGAAGCCCCTGTCCTCTACCTGACACAGCGCCGGAATGTGGATCGCGAAAAGAAAGTCACTTCCATCACTGTCTATTCCAATATCGGCGAGCCGAAAGTCTTCTTGAACGGCCAGGAGCTGTCCGGCATCCATAAAGGTTATACCGACGTACATTATATTATAGACGATGTCACCCTCAAAGACGGAAAGAACGTCGTGAAAGCTGTCGTCCAAAGTGACGGTAAGACATACGAAGACACTATCGAATGGATGTACACCGGAGAGAAAAAGAGGGAAGCGGATTCCTTCTCCATCAAAGGGGTACATGCCGGGTTTGAATAAAAAAACAACATACTAATTAAATATAGCTGGCCTTGACTGTAAAAGGGAAATGTAGCACGAAATCGGGTTGCTACGTTCCCTTTTTTTATGTGCCTACTTGCTTATATTGAGAATTTTTACGAATATTGCATATAGGTTGTGCATACGATATTTGCTTATAAAGAGTTTAATTCCTTTTGATCTGCTAAAGATCAATCATATACACAATTATACAAAATATTTTAGCATTTCTATTCTGCCAATGTGTTTATAAATTATATATTATGAAGTTATTAGCTTATTTATTACTTATTATTATCACAGTGACATCTTGTAACAAGAAGAAATCAAGAGTGATTGGCAAAATTGGTGATGAAATTATTTATGCTTCAGAAGTTGATAAATTGGCTCAACAGGAGCTTTTTGATCAATTAAATCAAGTATATGGTATTAAAAGTAAAGCTTTTGATGCTTATGTTGATTTGAAACTATTAAAAAATGAAGCTAAAAAGCAAAATTTGAGTGTAGATGATTTTGCAGACAATTTTGTATCACAACAAATTGTAAAATTTGGATTTGATTCGTTGTGTCAAAAATATATGATAAGCCATAGAATAAAGCTGCATGGGATGAATTTGGGAACAACAGAAAAAGGATCTTTAGATGACAGTATTAGGGTTACATATTCTTTGAGAGCAGTTGTTATACAAGATTTGCTAGATTCACTAAAGCGAACTATAAAAATAGAAAGATACGTCTATCCACCTAAAAGTCCCAATATCAAACTAGATAATCTTTTGGCATATTATAGGGGTAATCAGAATTCTAAAGTGACTTTCTATACCATATCTGATTTTGACTGTAGTAGATGTATTGAATCTCATGGCTTATATGATTCTATTTATCAAAAATACAAGGATAAAGTTCGTTTTGGCTACATTAATTTTTCATCGACTCCGACATTAGCTCAATTAGCTTGTGATGCTGCTGATAAACAAGATCGATTTTGGGAATATCATGATTCTCTTTATAATCAAGAGAATTTTATAGATTCAGCTATCGTTTACGGTATAGCAAAACATATGGATTTAGATATTGAAAGATTCCAAAAAGATTTGTTGGATAAAAATGTGGCAGATAAATTGAGCTCAACAATTGATAATTTAGTTGAAAAAGGAATATATGCAACTCCAACAATCGTTGTTAATAATAGATTGATTTATAATTCGGCATCTTACGAAGAAATCTCATATTTGATAGAAGAAGAATTGAAATAATGAAAGGTGTATCAGAACTATTGTCTAAGGAGGTGTGTCACAACTATCCTGTTCCCGCGTCAAGTGCGGGAACAAGGGAATTTTGACACACCCGCTTTTTGTGTTTGCATTATTTAAAGATCGGAATAAAGACAGAAAGTTGCAAATCTCTTGTTTCTGTATTACCGACAACCGGATTCCAATAGATTCGTTTGAACCCGTTCTTATAGGACAGGTCGATTTGGAAACACTTGAAGTCATAACCGATTTTTAAGACAAGAGGAATATCGAATTTGTTGTCTTCCAAATTTGCCTTGGCCTTCGTGTTGAAATAAACAGTTGGCTCTATTCCGATCCCGGCTTTTAAGCCTTTCCACAACTTGTAGCCGCCGACGATATTGAAAGATAAACCGTTAAATAGCTTGGTGTCATCGTAAATAGCCCCTCCCGGCCATTGTTCGCCGTAGCCTAAATTTTCTCCGCCTCCCTCTTCTTGATAAGCGATATTGATTCTTCTGGCTTGATACAACAAAGCGGCATCAATCAGAAATCTGTTTTTAAATTCATATTGAAATTGATACCCGACGTTAAAACTGAAGCGATGATTCCATTTAAAATCTCTTTCTCCAGTCAATAAAGGAGAATTGACTTTGGATTTATGCATCCAGCTATCACTGCCACCTATTACAAAACCCGATTTCAATTGTGCGTTGGCTGCAAATGGGAGCAACAGCGAGCACATGAAAACAAATAGATAAAATGCTTTTTTCATGATGTTGATATTTGATAAATAATACAAATATATAAACATAAAACAACCCATTACTGAAATTTTTAAGAATTAACATATATTAAATCCGAATAGTTTGTTGTTGATTTAAATAGGGTTATATTTACTCAATAGTTCGTTAAAAAATCGCCAATCCTAAGCGGCTCTGGCAGTAAATAAAATGAGTTCTTTGAAAAGTTTGTCAATAACTTGCATGTCTGGGTTAATCCCGAACACGCAAATAGATCGTTCAAGCATATAAGCATTGTGTATGAATGACTTGCAAGAGGATATGGAATAGGCCATTCCGAGTCTCTTACATGCCGCTTTGGCCAAGTTGACAGCTGCAAGCGATGCATTGCTCTTCATGCTTAACCATTCGTTTTTGACAATATTTCAATGACCTCTTTAGTATTTTCGAACCAGTTTTTGCCGGTTCTATTGTTTAACTTTCAAATTTTCGGTGAAAAATTACCGAAGTATTATTTACTATTATTAATTAAAAAAATTGTTGTGTATGGAAAAGAATTTGTTTTATATAGGACTATTGGCTAGTTCTATATTTTTATTCTCTTGTGAGAGTAGTAGTTTTATGGGCGCATAGTAAAAAACCTGTGTTTAGGCGATAAATTCATACCTTTGCAAAAACAAAAACAACGCAATGGAAAAGAATCCTTACATAGAACTTGCCGAATGCCTTCTGCCTGAAGAAATGGTTGAATATTTTGAGGTGGTTAAAGTAGAAAAGACCAAAGCTA
>JAAGKN010001023.1_pt1 | contig 94564 bp, 87 predicted proteins | sample 6206371 | NCBI WGS metagenome assembly JAAGKN01 (sample SAMN11533720, study PRJNA540317) | gut metagenome | isolation source: fecal pellets from male and female animal of same cohort | host: Peromyscus leucopus | place: USA:CA | collected 2017 | reverse complement strand
GGTCTAACTTTTGGGGGTCGGTACATAACCCACAGTCCTTTTTTATTTTATAAAAACTCCTCTAAAATGTCCTATGGGATACTGAACTCCACAATCAGCAGTTCCACTCCCACAATGTCCGATATCCGTCCTGTCTTAATGCCCTGATCCGTTTCCTGACATTTTCCAACCATCTTTTTTAACGTTTCATAAGGATATTTACCTGCCTGCGCTGCATATTTTTTTACACTAAATGGTGGAATTCCACAAGCAGAAGCAATTTGCTTATTATCCTTCCCTATATTAGATAATTCCGAAATCTGCATTAAAATATGAAAATGTCTGGTCAGCATATACAATACCCGCATAGCCGGTTCCTTCAATGCCAGAAGATCATGGTATAACAACAATGCCTTATCCTGATTATGATTGCCAATGGCGTCCAGCATATCAAACATTTTATCTGCTGCCTGGCTTACACATACTTCCTTAATATCCTCAACTGTAATCTGTTTTCCATCTAACCGGTAACAAAACAGTTTTTCCAGTTCATTTTTCAGGAGCAGCATATCTGTTCCCATATGTTCCACAAAATAAAAAACGGCAGCTTCATCTATCTGCTTTCCTTCTGACCTGCATAATCCTTTTACCCAGGAAATCAGCATTTTTTCATCCGGAGTATTCATCTCCGATACATATCCGTTTTTTCCTATCCACTTAAACAAACGGTTGCGTTTGTCCACATCCTTTTCTACAAATATCATATAAGTAGATTCAGGAAATGCCGCCAGATGCTTTTCAAAATCCTCCGGTGTCTTTTTTAACAGACCACTGTTTTCCAGCACAATCACTCTGTGATCCGAAAAAAACGGAAGAGTTTCTCCAATATCCAACACATTCTGAACAGAAATCCCATTCCCCTCAAAGTAATTCAGATTCATATTGTCATCCGGATTGACCAATGCATTTACCAATTTATCCTTATACTGCCGTTTCAGATAATTCTCCGCACCAAACAACAGATAAAACTGCTTTATTTTATTTGTCTCGATATCCTGATTAATGTTTTTCATATCTATTCTCACAATCTTTTATGTACGTTTCTATCCAGTACTTTTCCCCATCAGTATCTATGGTAATCGCTCCGTTATCCTTTGTCAAATAAATATTTTTGCAATACTGCCCAAGACGTTTCATAACATCCTTCGAAGGATGGCCATATTGGTTTCTTTCCCCAACAGAAATACAAGCCGTATCAGGAGAAAACTGCTCCAAAAACTTCTCACTGGAAGATGTTGCCGACCCATGATGTGCCACCTTAAGAACTTCCACACTTCCTTCCCTTTTATCTGCAATCTCTTTTTCTATCACTTCATCCATATCTCCGGTAAACAGCATATCAAAATTATGATAAGTAAGCCACAAGACAATGCTTCCCTGATTCTTATCTTCATATCTCTGTTTTTGGGGATTTAGGCAGTAAAATTCAACATCTCCCACAGAAAGTCTGTCTCCTATCTTTATATAATAAATATGGCATCCTTTATCTTGTGCTTTTTTCTCCAGAGAACAAAATGCGTTATCCGGATTGGCAATCGCCGGCAGGACAAAATTTTTAATAATAACCTCATCATCATCCAAAAGCTCTAAAATTCCACTATAATGGTCACTGTCACTATGAGTGACAAACACATAATCCAAATCTTTCGCACCATGATATTTCATTCCGCTTTTTAATATGTAGGTTCCCACATTCTGCTTGGAACTGCTTCCTCCATCAATCAAAATATGCTTTCTGTCGGGTGTACGAATATAAATGCCGTCTCCCTGCCCTACATCAAACATACAGATTTTAAGTTTTCCAGGAAAATACAGACTAACCAGTAAAAGACAAAGACAAGCTGCCGTAAGACCTGCTGCTTTCCGCTTCTTTTTATAGGCAGCTATCAGGAAAACCACAAGTATCCCATAATAAACGGCTATCCAGATTGGAGAAGGTCTTCCTGTACAGATTGTATGAAATGGCAATTGTTCGCTCCATACGCATAACTGCTCATACAATCGAAATATCATCTGTGCCGGCTTTGCAAACAGATATGCTCCATCCGGGAAAAAGTATCCGGTTATTCCCGTCCCGATGAGAAGTGCCAGCAGCAGACTCATAACAGGTATGACTAATATGTTTAAAAAAACTCCGTATACCGGCACTTCATAAAAATAATATAACAGGATTGGCAACAGAGTTATCTGTACACTGATGCTGACTGTCAATCCCTCCCAAAAATGAGAAAGCTTCCCAAAGAACTGTTTCCATACCGGATTCACGACAGCAATCCCAATCACAGCTCCAAAAGATAATAAAAAACCTACCTGTGTGATCTGATATGGATTTATTATAAGCATAACAAGTAAAGCTGTTGCTATTGCGGTTATCATGTCATAACATCTTCCACTGACATCCGCACCCATAGAAAGGAGCAGCATAACGACTGCCCGCAAAGTTGCACCTGAAAGACCTGTCATAAAACCATACAATAAAATAAATAAGGCTCCTGCTCCCGCAGCTGCTAAAAAACTTCCGGATATTTTCCTTAAAATACGGTAAAGTGTTCCTCCAATCATTGCAATATGAAGACCTGAAATAGCAATAAGATGTGCAATCCCATTTCTTTGATAAAGATTTTTAATATCTTTATCCATCTCCTCCTTATCGCCCAATACCATTGCTTTTGCCAGAGAAGAATCTTTTATTTCAAACACCTTATCATAAATCCCGCCCAGTTTTTTCCTTAGCCGGTAAAGCCATTCCCTTATCGGAATCATGACAGGCTCCATTTTATGAATTGTTACATTGTCTAAGGAAAGAAAAATACCTTTTCCATATTGAAAACTCTCTTCATCATAACTTCCCGGATTGGAAGCCTTCGAAAACGGCTTTACTTCTCCGGTTCCACTTATTACACTTCCAAGGATAAACTCCTGATCCGTTTCCAAAATAATAGATATAGAAAGGTTTTTGCCCTCTATCACAAAACTTTTGATTATATATTTAACCCTACTGCCGGATATCTCCCTCTTTTCCACCCTGCCATAAAAAAACACTTTTTCCCCGCCAGGCATCCTGCAAAACTCCAGACACTCCTGCATATAAAGCAAGCGGGCAGCTCCAAATAAGAAAAATACACTTCCCAGTAAGATGATCATTTTATTTTTCTTTAATAATATAGCCGGAACTGCCCCTATCATTATTCCCGCCATTAAAACACCTGTCAAACCTATCGGTAAGATCCTGCATAATACTTCTCCAAGCATGAACAAGATTGCCCAATAAAGTACAGGTCTGCTCAATTATTCTTCTGTCTCCTCCTGTTCTATCAAATCCAGATTTCGCTCAAAAATGCCGTCAAAAGGCAGTGTCTCTCTGAAAAATTCCTGCTTTTCTCCATTTCTCAAAAATTGAACCTTGGAAACTGTTGGCAATTCTACCAGAGAGTTTACAATAGAATATATAATAATATCATTTTTTAACGGATTATCCGCATTATAAAATTCATCACTTAAATCCACATAACAGATTCCATCCTTCACCAAAATATTACGTATTGTCGTTGCCTTTGGAATCGTAGCAGTGTATTCTTCTGTTCCCGGCCCCTCAATTAAAGATTCGATCACCAGTCTGTCTAAGGAAGTTGTATTGGAAATCTCCACAGACTTACGATATTCTTTTAATGCTTCTCCCGACTGGCTTGCAAAATATAATACAATTGCTCCTTTTTGCTTATACCCACTCTCATTGCCAAATGACATCGTAAAGGAATCCTGATCAAAATTCTCCGTTACCGTTGCTGTGTCCTCATTGGAACTTGCAACATCTGTCAAAGAAAGTGAAACGGAGTTGACATCCTCCAACTGTAACAGCGTCTTAACAATACTGGCTTTAAAGAAAAGAAGGGTGTCTGCATTTATGGTATCATAAACAATATTAAATGACACTTCCAACCTTCCGGACTTCTCACCAAGCACAGAACCAAGATAAGTTAAACCGTCTGGTATCGGTGATTGAATCCTTTCAGTTGCCTCTACATCAAAAAGATTATGGATTATTTTAGAAACTGTATCAGTCAACGGTTCTTCCCGGTCTATGGTATAGACTTCTGGAACAATTCCTGTTTTGTCTAAATTAACATAATATATATATATCTGGTTTTCCCCTAATACTTTCTTATCATTCTCCCTGCTATCCATTTTTCCGCAGGCAGCAAGAAGCATGACAGCAAGTACCAGAAAGCATAATCTTATTTTCTTCATTTTTTTCACCTAACTAACATATTTGAGAGGAATTCTTACCGTAAAGGTTGTACCTTCTCCTGGTTCTGAATAAAGCTTAATCGCCCCTTTATGCATTAAGACTGCGTTTCTGGTAATCGCAAGTCCTAATCCAGTACCTCCTGTTTCCCTGCTTCTTGCTTTATCCACACGATAAAACCGTTCAAAAACCTGTGCCTGGCATTCCTCTGGTATCCCCACGCCATCATCCTGTACTTTGACATAAAAAAATTTATGATCCGCATTTAATGATACATGAACATTTCCGCCATCATTATTATATTTAACTGCATTTTCTATCAGATTGGAAAATGCCAGTGATATCTTGACCTCATCTACTTCTCCGACCACCTCCCGAAAGCTTTCGAAAACCACCTCAATATTGCGTTTTGCAGCCAGAGGTTTTATTCTTTTTAACAATAATTCCAGCAAAATATTAATATTAACCGGTTCAACATTTAATCCCGATGCTTTCTTATCCATCTTGACCAATGTCAGCAGATCATTAATAATCTTACTCTCACGATCAATTTCCTCTACCATGTCTGTCATAAATTCCCGGTACATTTCATTTGGAACCTCTTCCTGCATCAGCAAAGAATCTGCCAGCACTTTCATAGAGGTAATCGGAGTTTTCAGTTCATGAGATACGTTGGAAACAAACTCCTGTCTGGAATCCTCCAGCACCTGCATCTTATCCAGCAGCACATTAAAGGAATCTGTCAGTCTGGACAATTCATTATAACGGCTTTTCACCTTTAAATCTTCCAGCTGGCCTTCACTCAAGCCAGAAATCTGCATATTCAGCCGATTTATATCATATACACTGACATTACATATAATAAACGCTGCCACAAAAGCCATTAACGAGAACAGCAGAATCAGTACATCTGCCTGCATGGAAATATATGCATTGGTATTCTCAATATCCTTAAGTGAAACCATGGCAATCATGGCACCGTTCACTGCTTTATCCACGTTGACAATTGGTATGATAATTTCCGCATAGTCATCCACCATCCGGATATTTTTATCCTTCTCACCACGCATTACCCTTACAACTTCATCGTAGATAATATAATTATTCTGGTCAATGGTATAGGTATCTTTTACAATCCTGTAACTGGAATCAATAACCAAAATCCTGCCTTCCCAAACATTGGCAAGCTGGTCAATCTCCACATTCAGATTACTCTGTAATGCATCAATAGTAAACTGATTTACCAGAATCTGATTTCCCAAGATGCTGCACTGGTTCTGTACCAGTAAAAGTTTTTCTTCAATCGTCTTATCATTGTAAGATTTTTGCAGCAGCAGGTTAAAAGTAAACATGGAAAGCAGTGCCAGCAGAAAAAAGGAAATGAAAACAACGACCTTAAGACTTCGGAGGGGATTCGATTTTATCTTATTTCTTAAAATAGTAACCCACTCCCCACTTTGTCTGAATATATTTTGGATCTCCCGGATTGGATTCTATCTTCTCCCTCAGCCTTCTTACATGGACATCTACCGTCCTTCCATCCCCTAAGGCATCACTGCCCCAGACCTCCTTTAACAGATCATCTCTGGAATATACTTTATTGGGATGAAAAAGCAGCAATGTCAGAATATTGAATTCCTTCGCCGTAAGATTAATCTCTTTTCCTGCGAGAGATACTCTCCGGCTGTCCATCTCTATCTTCAATTCTCCTTCTATCAGAGTTTTGGGATTATCGGCAGCAGGAGCTTTTTTCTGATTCCTGCGGATTATCGCCTTGATTCTTGCTTTTACTTCCAGAATATTAAACGGTTTGGTAATATAATCATCTGCACCATATTCCAGTCCCAGAATTTTATCCATATCCTCCCCTTTCGCTGTCAGCATGATAATCGGCACATCCGAAAATTCCCTAATCGCCTGACATACTTCAAAGCCAGATAATCCAGGAAGCATAACATCCAGAAGAATAATATCAAAATCATTATTTTTCGCCAGTTCCAGTGCTTCTTCCCCATCATAGGCAGCAGTTACCACCATCTCATCCTGTTCCAGGGAAAATTTGATTCCTTTTACAATTAATTTCTCATCATCTACTACCAATACCTTTTTCATTCCAAATCTCCTCTATTTTTGTGACGATTTATATAGCAAGTTTCCATGTTTCTTTTGTCTGTCATTATTTATATCTTTATCTTATCTTTTATTTTATTAAATACGCCTTCCTTAATGCCCGGAATCTCCATCAATTCCTCGATAGATTTAAAACTTCCATGCTCCTGCCTGTATTGCATGATATCAGCTGCCTTTGATTCCCCAATTCCCGGCAATGCCATAAAATCTTCTTTTACAGCCATATTGATATTGAGCAGTCCGTCTTCTTCTGAGGCAGACTCCTCCCTGATATTTTCTCCGATTCCCGGAACATATAATGTCTGTCCATCCGTCACATGCTCTGCCTGATTCAAAGCCTCTGCATTTCCATCCTCCAGAACACCTCCTGCAAGCCGCAAAGCATCACAGATTCTGGATTCCTCGGAAAGACAGTATACACCCGGCTGCTTCACATATCCACAGACATATACATAAATCTCTTCTGATGGAGCTGTCTGCTCTTTTGATGAAACTGTCTCCTGCACTTCCTCCGTAATCAGGGGGGCCGTGTCAGCAGTCATCACAGCCGAATCCTGTCTCATACAACCTGTAAATATACTTATACAAAAAAACAGTTCTATTATAAGTTTAAACCTCATAAAAAATTCCTCCTAAAATTCGTGTCTTAATTTGAAATCATTTTAGGAGTATGACAAATGATAGAAAATAAAACTAAGATATAGTATCATCATACCTAAAAAACAAACAATTTACAACCCTTTTTCATTCTTTATCATTATTTTTTATAATTAAATAATCCATATAAAATATTACTTTTATCACATATTTTTAAAACACGCTAAGCAAACAATAATTTGACAATTCCATGTAAAACCTCTAAAATGTAAATAATTATACGTCAAAGGGGGAAAATTTATAATGAACAAATTATTATCTTTGTCCCATGTGGACAACCGCAGTATTGAAGGGAAACTGATCAAAACAGTCCTACTGCTTCTCTATATATCTTTAGGTACATTAGGAATTATTTCTATTTATCTGAATTATTCCAGTACAACAAAATTATTAAAAAAGAATATGGCAGAATCCGCAAAAATTGCTGCTGAAAAAGCACAATGGGAAATAACTGCGTTTACCAATACTGTCTCTGAAATGGGATGTGATCCCCGCCTTTCCAGTAATCTTTCCACAAAAAAAATAAAAGAGCTGACCGAAGAAAAAACAGCATATTACAACTTAGAACGAATCAATGTTCTTGATACAGACGGTCTCAGCATTTTTGACGGCAAAGATTACAATGAACGTGCATATTTTCAGGCAGCCATGAAAGGGCAGACTTATGTCAGTGAACCATTGATCAGTAAAATCACAGGAGAACTTACTATTATCGTAGCAGCACCAATCTGGAAAGACGGCAAGGCAGGTTCTGAGGTTTGCGGTGTCATATACATCGTACCTAACCCTGATTTTCTAAATGAAATTGTAAAAAGTATCCATATAAGCAAAAACAGTTTTGCATATATGATCGATGCAAACGGAACTGTAATTGCACATACTGATACCGATAAAGTCAAAAATATGGAGAATACCATCAACAATGCCAAATCAGATTCCTCCCTTAAAAAGCTTGCTTCCCTTGAAGAAAAAATGACAAAAGGTGAATCCGGATTTCAAACATACCGTTACAAAGGAAAAAAGAAATTTCTGGCATATGCACCGGTTAACGGAAGCAACGGATGGAGTTTTGCTATCGATGCTCCCACCAGTAATTTTATGCTGGATACAATTGTTGGTATTATCATTGTAATCGCCACTATTTTGATATCTACCTCTATTGGTTATGTCCGCACCCAGAAACTTGCCGCTGGTATCGGAATGCCGATCAGACAATGTGCCGACCGTCTGGTTCTCCTTGCCCAGGGTGACTTAAATTCTCCTGTCCCCCAAGGTGCAGATGACGACGAGACGGGCATTCTTTCCAACGCCACTCAGGAACTGTTGGAAGGTATTAACACAATCATTAAAGATATTGATTATACATTAAGTGAAATGGCGGGTGGTAACTTTAATGTTCACTCATCTGCTCCAAACAGTTATATCGGGGATTTTGCCGCAATCCTGGAATCTTTAAGAGAAATCAAGCACTCCCTGACAACAGCCCTCTCAGGAATTAAGGATGCCTCTGATCAGGTTGCCGCTGGTTCCGGACAGCTTGCAGACAGTGCTACCGACCTGGCAACCGGTGCAACAGAACAAGCAGGTGTTGTAGAAGAATTATTCGCCACTATCACAGAGGTAACAAATCATTCATATGAAAATGCTGAGACCGCATCCAAAACCAGCAACAGGGCAAGGAAAATTGGCGAGGAAGCCAGAAACAGTTCTGTTCAGATGAACGAAATGAACCAGGCAATGCTGCGTATCAGCGATGCCTCACAGGAAATAAATAATATTATCGCAAGTATTGATGCGATAGCCGCTCAGACTAATCTGCTATCTCTTAATGCTTCCATTGAAGCTGCAAGAGCAGGAGAAAGCGGTGCCGGTTTTGCAGTTGTAGCTAATGAAATCGGGCAGCTTGCAAAACAAAGTGCAGAGGCTGTTGATATTACCAGAACACTAATCCAGACAGCTTTATCAGAAGTTGAAAACGGTACTTTAATCGTAGATAAGACCACTGTATCTCTTAATCAGGTTATCGAACAGATTGAAGACATCGTTAAAGATATTGAAGCCGTTTCCCAGGCAAATAAAAACCAGGCTTCCAGCATGAAAGAACTGAATCAGGGAATCGAACAAATCTCCGGCGTGGTAGAAAATAATTCCGCCACAGCCGAAGAATGCTCTGCCACCAGTGAAGAACTCTCTGCCCAGGCATATACATTAGATGATTTAATCAGTAATTTCAAATTATCCGAATCATAATATCATATAGACAAAATGGCTGCCGCATTAAGAAACTTTTTCTTTTACGGCAGCCATTTTTTATGATTCCCACTTGAACACCACAATGCCTGCAATGGCAATTATGACACCAATCAGTTTCGACATTGAGAAAGGGACTTTTTCCACCCCAAATAACCCAAATAACTCAATCAGATACCCTACCAGAACCTGTGTTACCACAATAGCCAGTATAGCTTTTGCCGGACCTAATGAGGACATGCTCTGGATCACTGTAAGCGTTATAAATGCACCTATCGCACCTCCGAGCAGCATATATTTATGCTCCACCTTAAACAAATCCCCAATGGGAACCTTTCCCTGTTCCGTAAATAAAAAGAAAACAAGGCAAACCAAAAAAGCTGTCAGCTGAACAAAACAATTGGTAAGCCATGTCCCCGTTTCTTTTGTAACTCCGGTATTAAATACCCCCTGAATACTCATCAATGCCCCTGAAATACAAGCAATCAAAAAGCCCCACATACATATTCCTCCGATTTTAACATTTTGTTTCAAATAGTATGTGAAGCTTTTCCTCTTTCTTATTCATTTATTTTATTTTTTCTTCCATTATACTTTGCAGCCTGTCGAGCTGTTCCTTTACATCCTTCCCTTCCCATATAGCATCAAAAGAGATTCCGCTCTCCGTCAGATAATCTCCTAATACCATAACCTTCGGCACCGGTTTGGAGTTCAGGTACTGTGCATAGATAACTGCCTGCATACTGTCAAATCCTTCTTTTTGATTGATAACAGGCAATTTTCCGTTCCCTGTATATTGCTTATCCTGATTGGCATAACTTAAGTACAGGGCAAACATATTACCGGCCGCCTTATTCCTCCCATAAGGGTTCACAAAAGCCCCATATGTTGTGGAAATAGTAGTAGAAGAAAGTTCAGCGGTCAGACTTGGGACATAAGAAATCTGATAATTGGTTTGTTCCGTTTCACTCCCCTCTTCCGGCTCCTCACTGCTGCTATCCCCTGTATCCTCAGAATCCCCTACAGTCTGATCTGCTTTTTGATTCATCTCATAAAGAACCGGCAGAATATCGGATTTACAAAGTCCAAGAACCAAAGTTCCGTCCTTAATACGGTTCATGACCGTATCATGGGAAATATTATTCTTATTCATCCACAAATATGCACTAAGTGACTGGAAATACTCCATAGCTGCAACGGACTGTTCTCCGTTAATCTTAAATGAGGAAGCTTCATCACCATTTTCCCCAAAAAAATCTGCATAAGAAGCTAAAAACATTGTATTAACATAAGGATCCGCCACATCCCACCGAAACACTGCCTTTGTGGAACCTGTATCTTCATATTCATCCAGAAATGCCAGAATGTCATCAACGGATGCCGGTGCATTCTTTAACAGATTGGCATCATATACAAGACAATATGTATCAAAATACACGGGATATCCATATTGCTTATCTTTATAAGTTAAAGCCTTTTTTGCTACTTCCGGATAATTATTCTTCCAAAATTCTTCACTAAACCCTATATTTTCTTCTGCCATTCCACTATTTTTTGCAAATTCCAGCTGGTCATTTCCCAGCAGATATACATCTGGCCCCTCCCCACTCTGGTTGGCCTGATTCATATCTTCAAAAAAACTGACCCCGTCATAATAAACCAGATTAACTTTAATGGAATATTCTTTTTCAAATCTTTTTGCAGCTGACTCTAGCCATGCCTTATCTGAATCGCTTGTATACCAGCAGTCTACAGAATCAGAAGCTGCCTGCTGCTTCCATGTTTTCATCATTCCTTCATAGTCCGTAGGAAGCACAGTCTCTTCTTTTTTCTCTTCTTTTCTACCACAGCCGGATAAAAGAGCGATCATCAGCATAATTACAAGTAAAAAAGATATCCTGCGAATTTTCATAATTTCATTCTCCTTAAGTCTGTAACTTAAAATAGTGGTTCCTTTAGGATAGCAGTTCCGATACCTTTTTCAGTAAAGAACTCAAGAAGCAGGCAATGCTCCACACGTCCATCTAAGACATGGACTCTGGATACTCCATTTTCGATGGCATCAATACAGTTGGTCAGTTTTGGAAGCATACCTCCCCCCACAACCCCTTTTTCAATAAATGCCTTTGCCTCGTTAATATCCATTTCCGAAATCAGGGTATTCCGGTCATTGGGATCCACAAAGACACCTTCTATATCCGTGAGAAAAACCAGCTTTTCTGCTGCAATTTCTTTTGCCACTGCACAGGCCGCATCATCCGCATTGATATTATAACTCTCAAAATCCTCTGAAGAGCCAATGGGAGCGATAACCGGAATAAAATCGTTTTCAATCAAAGTATCTAAAATTTTACCGTTTACAGACTTTACTTCTCCCACATATCCAATATCTTTACCACCCGGAAATCTCTTTGTTACGGTCAAAAGACCGGCATCCTTTCCACTGATTCCCACAGCATTCAAACCTAATTTCTGCATCATCTGCACAAGACCTTTATTTACCTTAGAAAGCACCATCTCTGCAATTTCCATGGTCTGCGCATCTGTCACACGCAGTCCGTTGATAAACTCCGGTTCCTTTCCGATCATTTCTACCCATTTACTAATCTCCTTACCACCGCCATGTACGATAATCGGCTTAAGTCCAATCAGCTTCAGCAATGCAACATCCTTAATGACATTATATTTTAAATCCTCATCCAACATGGCACTTCCACCATATTTTACAACAATTTTCTTTCCATTAAATTTCTGTATATATGGCAATGCCTCTATCAGTGTCTGTGCTTTTATAATTATTTGTTCCATATTATTATTTTTGTTAATCATTTTTCTATCCTTCCTTATAATTGTACACCAATTTTATTTTGCAAAATTGACTGCCTGCTTATCCTCATCCTAAAAATCTATAATCTCATGGAAACATTGGAGCATGATTAAGTCCCATTGTCTCCGGCAGACCAAACATCAAATTCATATTCTGCACTGCCTGTCCTGCTGCTCCCTTTACCAGATTATCGAGTGCTCCCATCACGATTACACGTTTTGTCCTATCATCAATCTTAAAATTAATATCCACAAAATTACTTCCCTCTACCCATCTGGTCTCTGGAGGTATATCTTTGTCCAAAATTCTTATAAAATACTCTTTTTCATAATATTTATCATAAATTGCCTTTAATTCTTCATATGTATATTCTTTTGTAAGATTACCATACGCTGTCACCAAAATTCCCCTGTTCATCGGTACCAGATGAGGTGTAAAATTAAGAAGAATCTCCTTTCCACATGCATATCCTAACTGCTCTTCAATTTCAGGTGTATGGCGGTGTGTTGTAACACCATATGCCTTTATATTTTCATTTACTTCACAATAAAGGTTATTAATCTTTGCTCCTCTGCCTGCTCCGGAAGTACCTGATTTTGCATCTATGATAATGCTGTCTGTGTCAATCACACCTTCTTTTACCAATGGATAAAGGGATAAAATAGAACATGTGGTATAACAGCCTGGATTCGCCACCAAACGTTTTCCCTGAATCTCATTTCTGTTTATCTCACACAGACCATATACTGCCTCTTTAATATATTCCGGAGACTTATGTTCTATTCCATACCACTTTTCATAGACAGAAACATCTTTTATCCTGAAATCCGCACTCAAGTCCACAATTTTAACTCTGGATAAAATATCTTCATTTACCAAAGAAGCACATAACCCCTGAGGTGTAGCAGTAAATATAATATCTGCCCTGTCTGCCAGCTCCTCCATATTATCATCCAGGCATTTTTGATCTACAATATCAAACATATTACCAAATACCTGATAGTATTTTTGATCAATATAGCTTCTGGAACCGTACCATACAATCTCCGCTTCTCTATGCCCTAATAATAATCTCACCAATTCCTGCCCTGCATAACCTGTCGAACCGATAATACCTGCCTTTATCATAATGCTATCCTTCCTTATATTGTTGTACCTGCTTTTATCATATTATATTTTCCCATCATATTATTCAAAAAATACATATGGATACAAACCCGAATTCTTATTATAACATTGTTTTATTCTAATGTATAGATACAGAGTCAGGATTTTTCCATTTATAATTATACATATACTTTGTATATTATGCAATAGATTTCTTATTTTTTCTTAATTTTTCTGTCGAAAAAGGGTTGCATAATATGCACTTTGGTTGTATATTAGTCAGTAGATATTTTGAAGGAGGACTTTTAAAATGAAAGAAAAAGTTGTTTTAGCTTATTCCGGCGGACTGGATACCACCGCCATCATCCCTTGGCTAAAGGAGAATTATGATTATGATGTCATCTGCGTATGTATCGATGTGGGACAGGAAAGTGAATTGGAAGGTCTGGAAGAAAGAGCTATTTCCAGCGGAGCTTCCAAATGCTATGTATTAGATGTTGTTGACGAATTCTGCGATGATTATATTGTTCCCACTGTGCAGGCCGGTGCCGTATATGAGAATAAATATTTACTGGGTACTTCCATGGCAAGACCTTTGATCGGCAAAGTTTTAGTAGATATCGCCCACAAAGAAGGTGCAACGGCTATCTGCCATGGTGCAACCGGTAAGGGGAATGATCAGGTTCGTTTTGAACTTGCCATCAAAGCATTCGGGCCAGAGCTTAAGATTATTGCAGCCTGGAGACAGGATGCCTGGACCATGAACTCCCGTGAAGAAGAAATCGAATACTGCCGTCAGCATGGTATCAACCTTCCATTCTCTGCAGATTCCTCTTACAGCCGTGACCGCAACTTATGGCATATCAGCCATGAAGGTCTGGAACTGGAAGACCCTGCCAATGAGCCAAACTATGACCATTTATTAGTACTTGGCACATATCCTGAAAAAGCTCCGGATGAAGCGGAATACGTAACCCTTACTTTCGAAAAAGGTATCCCCAAATCTGTAAATGGCAAAGAAATGAAAGTTTCTGATATCATCCGCGAATTAAACCGTTTAGGCGGCAAACATGGAATCGGCATTGTGGATATCGTGGAGAACCGCGTAGTGGGAATGAAATCCCGCGGTGTATACGAGACTCCCGGTGGAACAATCTTAATGGAAGCCCATGATCAGTTGGAGGAACTGATTCTGGACCGTGAAACACTGGCATTTAAAAAGACCATAGGCGATAAATTTGCAGATGTGGTCTATGAAGGAAAGTGGTGGTCTCCTCTTCGTGAGGCATTACAGGCATTTGTCACATCTACTCAGGAACGTGTAACCGGTGAGGTAAAATTCAAGCTGTACAAAGGCAACATCATCAAAGCCGGTACCACCTCTCCATATTCCCTGTATTCAGAGTCACTGGCAAGCTTTACTACCGGTGATCTGTATGACCATAAGGATGCCGAAGGATTTATCAACCTGTTCGGACTTTCAACAAAAGTCCGTGCAATGCTGGATGCAAAAAATAAATAGCACACCTGTCAAATTAATATATGAATTACTATACATTTTCTAATTATACTATTCTTAGAAAATGATATTGAAACCTCAATGCAAAGCATATTAATGTTAAAATATGCTGCTTTGAGGTTTTTTACTTATTATTCGATGCTGTTCTTTTCCGATTAAATCCTTATACCTAGTCATTCATCCAAAAAACTGGTTATCTGTCCGAAAAATAATAATTGATAAAAATTTATGATATAATGAATTTACTAATTTTAGAAGAAAAAGGAGAGCTTTATGAACGAATTTAATGTAAACCCATTTATATTAAAAGAAAAATCTCATAGTTTTGAAGATATCAGCAAAAACATGCAAACTTCTACAGATCAAATTCAAAAAATTTCCATGCAATTAAAAATAACTATGCACTCCAACATTACAAAAAGTTTGAATACTGTGATCGAAGATCTGGATAATGAGGCAAAAAGCTGTAAACTACTCTATGATCAATTATTGCAAATAGCGACAGCTTACGAAAACCATGAACAGAAAATATGCAATGAACACAAGAATACTAAAAATAATAATGAGGATACTTCCCAAAAACATAATGATAATGAGGATGAAATAAGCCCTGATGATATGAGTTATGAAGAATATCTGCAATACAGGTACGAAAACGCTGTAGATGAAAATACGAGAAAATTATATGAAAAATATATGGATAATATAAATATTAAGGATGATGACTATGAAGATGGAGCATTTTATAATTCATTTTGGAATCACATAAAATATAATGCAGAGGATGATGCGGAAAATGTACGGGGAATCGGATGCACATACTACCATGAGACAGGGCATTTAATAGACGATCAATCCGATTGGTTTGGAGATACATCAACTGACGGCAGCTACGACTTTTACGAGAAATTAAATGAAGATGTGGATAATTATATCAACAATATCATGGAAGAAAAAGGATATACTGACATAGAAGATGCCTATAGTGATTTTTCTAATTGGCTGAATGAAGACGGTAATATGAAGAACGGTATTTCAGATCTCGTAAATGGGATAACTGACGGAAAAGCCTGCGGAGGCTGGTCACATGCAGATGATTACTATAATTCAAAATCTATACCTAATGAAGCTTTCGCACATTTCTTTGAAGCCGGAATGGCTGCTGATCCCACTAAACTGGATTACATTAAGGAAGTATTTCCCTCTGCGTATGCTGAATACCAAAAAATGATAGAAGATGAATTAAATTAAAGAAAGGAAAAAAATAATGGAAAATTTAAATAATATAATTGAAATCGATTGGACACTTCTCAAAAATGATAAACTTTATGACGGTAAAAGCCTTATATGGGAAAATAATAAATTAACAGAAATCAAAGATAATCTAGATAAAAATAATATTCCAGAAGGTAGATTAGGTGAATTCCCAATTAATAAAATTAATATCAGCATGGGACTGGAGCTATTTTTACCTGTTGTTAAGAAAAATAAAAATTTAATAAATACTCAGGATATTATTGACACCCCAAAGCTTTATCAGATATTGTCAGAAAATAGAATTCTAAAGATAGAACAATTGGGAAACAGTGAATATCACAAAAAAATCCTTGAATATGATAATTTAAAATTCATGCAAAACATTTCTATTACAGATAACGAGAAGTATCTGCAAATATACGAAGGTGTATTAAACACTGAGAAATATGGTGCTATGCTGGGCATAATAACTTTTCTATCCGGAACAAAGGATACCACATTCAGTTTTACATATGCAGGAACAGGTAATTATACAGATATAAAAATGGAAAGAGACACAATATTAAAAAAATTAATAAGGAGTATTAAAAAATATGATAAATAAGAAAAAGTCTTTTATCAAATGGGTATTATTTTTCTTACTTATTTTAATGATCAGCGGATGTCAATCTGATAAAGAAACCAGTTTTAAAAATACAGAAGAATTAAAAAAAATCACAGTAACCTTAAAGGATAAAGCGGATATTACATATACTGTAACAATAGATTTAAAAAACCAAACAAAAACACTATACAAATTTACAAAAAATACAGAAGAAACAACAGAAAATTTTCCCGTAGGTGATGACTTTCTACTATTTATCAAAGAAAATATCCTGGCAGAATTCACTAACTCCTCTAAAACGAACCAGTCCTCTGATTCATTACCTGTATTATGGAGAATAGAGCTTAGAACAGAAGAAGAAAATTATCATATTAACGGATATGATGAATTTCCTTCTTATTGGGAAACATTATTAAATTATATGGATATATCTCTTGATTCCCTATAATTATCTATCTGTTACAACGCGTGTTCCGGCAGGATTACCGTAACATGCGTTCCTTTACCAGGCTCACTCTCTACCTGAATCTCCCCATGATGGAGCATGACAACATGCTTGACAATGGATAATCCAAGTCCGGTTCCGCCTGCTGATCTGGAATGACTTTTGTCTACCCTGTAAAACCGTTCAAATATCCGTTCTTTTTCTTCTGCCGGAATACCGATACCAGTATCTTTCACAGAAATAATAATTTTAGGCGTATCATCTATCTTCTTTTTGTAAAATGCAAGTATGACCGTTCCGCCATCATGATTATATTTAATCCCATTATCACAAAGATTATACAAAACCTCCTCTATCATGGAGGGTATTCCCTCCATCACAACATCCTCCCCTGCAATCTGAATGGATACATTCTTTTTTCTGCCTGAAAGACTTAGCCTTTCTATTATCTGTTTTGCAAGTTCTTTGAGATGAATTTTTTGTGTATGACAGGATAAATGTCCTTCGTCTAATTTTGATAAAAATATGATATCATTTATAAGTTCTATCAATCTGCCTGCCTCTTCATAGATATTTCTTGCAAATTCAGGGATGTCTTCTGTTTTTACAATCCCATTCATCATAATCTCTGCCACACCCGATATAGAGGTCAAAGGCGTCTTTAATTCATGCGATACATTAGAAGTAAATTCCCTTCGAAGCTGCTCTCTTTTTTCTTTTTCTGTTTCATCCAGAACGATGACAACGGCTCCTGCCACCTGTTTTTCCTGTTTATTTCCCATTGATGTTAATATTTCTTCTGTCATTCCATCTTCTTTGGTATCCTCTAACAGAATCGGATTGGCCAAAATATGAAAAACACTGCCTCTGGTCTTCAGTATTTTCTGATTTCTCCCACCCTTTAAGGCTTCCGCCAAAGCCTCCCCAAGCACACCGCTCCTATCAAAATCAGCTGCATGTTTTCCTGTATAATCCATATCCTCTGAAATTCCAAACAATTCCAATACTGCTTGATTATAGGATAATACATTCCCGTTTTTATCCAATACAAGAAACCCCTCATTCATATGCTCTGTTAGTGCCTGAAATTTCGCCTGCTGGTTCTTAAGTTCTTCCATCTGCTGGTCAATCAGAACATTCTGCCTGCGTATCCTTCTTAGAAGAGGGACCAGTTCCCCATATTCCTCATCCATTTCACCATACAGTAAATCCATATTATTGATAGGAGCCACTATACTTTGTGCTGCCCTCTTTGACATAAAATAAGATAAAATGATAATTAAAAATATCAAAAAAGCTGTCGGCTGCAGCATAGCAAGCACAATGGATAATATCGTGTTATAGGCACTGGATATCCGAAGCACTGTACCATCCGTTAACTCCACCGCATAATAGAGAGTCTGTTCATCCAGCGTACCGGAATATCGAACCGTATACCCTTCTCCGTTCTTTAGTGCTTTTTTTATCTCTTTTCTGTCTTTATGATTCTCCATACTTTGTGCATCTGCATCCGAATCAAACAGCACATCCCCATTTTTATCAATCCAGGTAATCCGCTTTTTATGTTCACCAGAGTCACTGTTTCCCAGCCTCATAAGCATATGCTGGTTAAAATCAGTAAGGTATTCCTCCCCTGCATAATCAATGCCATATGCAATATACTCCGCTTCCGTCTTCAGTTCTGCTTTTATCTGATGTTGAAAATAGTCATATAAGATACCCATTATTATCAAATAAGAAACAAATAATGTTACCATAGACACCCAGAATGTATTTTTAAATATCCGCTTTATCATTACATCACCTGCTTTAAAATGATAAGACCATATCAAAACAATTTCCCTGTCATACCGGACTTCCCAGCTTATAACCAAACCCTCTGACTGTTTCGATCAGACTTCCTGCCTCCCCTAACTTCTGCCTCAAAGTCCTTATATGCACATCTACCGTCCTGCTTTCTCCGTCAAAATCATATCCCCATATTGACTGCAATAACCTGTCCCTTGAAAATACCGTTCCCTGATTCTGAAGCAGTAAAGACAGCAGTTCAAATTCTTTGTAAGTAAGCGTTCGAATTTCTTTCCCTCTGACTTTCACGATATGCTTGGAAATACATACATACAGCATTGCCACTGTATAAATATCCCCTTTTTCCTCTTCCTGACCGCTTCTTCTTAATAATGCCCTGATTCTGGATATCAATTCCATCATGCTGAATGGTTTGGCTACGTAATCATCTGCCCCTGAATCCAGCCCCAGCACTTTATCATATTCCGTTCCCTTTGCTGTCAGCATGATAACAGGCATCCGTTTTGTATCGTTACTGCTCCTAAGCTTTCTTAAAATCTCTATCCCGTCTTCTTCCGGAAGCATAATATCCAACAATAACAAATCCGGTATCTGTTCCTCCATCCCTTTCCAGAACGCACCGGGGTGTTCAAAGCCTTCTGCTTCAAACCCCGTATTTTTCAATGTATATAATACAAAATTCCTGATACTGTCGTCATCCTCTAATAAATATATCATACAGTCTCTCCCACTATTTACCTGATTATGCAGAATAAATTTAATTTATCCATCGTGTACTAAACCCAAGTATTTCATTACAAGCATATTGTATAATACCAGAAAGTATATTACAAACGATAGATTGTTAAATATACGTTAAATCATTTTCTATTTTTAACTGTTTTTTATAAATTCAGAACTGACTTTGCAGAGCTACTAATCTATGTCCAGCCGCCATATGCAGATAAGCTTATGCCTGAAGCACTCTATACACAAAAAATAACAAGCGGCAAAATCCGCCTAAAAAAGATTTTACCGCTCGCCTATATTCTCTGCCATCCCTTATAAAAGTAAATATCATATACCGTTTTCTGCCTGTTTTCAGGATATCTTATGCAGGTTTTTAAGTGATAGATCAAGAATTGGGGCTGAATGTGTCAGTGCACCTGAGGAAACATAATCTACACCAATATCAATCAAATCCGCTGCATTTTCCTTCGTCACATTCCCAGAACATTCTGTCTCTGCTCTGCCACCAATCATCCTGACTGCCTCTTTCATGGTTTCTTTATCCATATTATCTAACATGATAATATCGGCACCTGCTTCTACTGCCTCTTTCACCATATCAAGATTTTCAACCTCTACTTCTATCTTACGTACAAAGGGAGCATATTCCTTTGCCATTTTAACTGCCTTTGCAACACTACCTGCTGCCCCGATATGATTGTCCTTTAACAAAATACCATCGGACAGATTAAAACGGTGATTATAGCCGCCACCAACCTTCACCGCATATTTTTCAAATATACGCATATTGGGCGTAGTCTTTCTTGTATCCAAAAGCTTTGTCTTACTGCCCTCAAACAATACAGCAATAGAACGGGTATAGGTAGCAATACCACTCATTCTCTGTAAATAATTAAGAGCTGTTCGTTCTCCCTCTAACAAAACACGGATATCTCCCCGTATCTGTCCCAAATGCTGTCCGTTTTTTATTTGGTCTCCGTCCTGTACCTGCATTTCAAAAACTGTATTCCCATCTAACAATGCAAATACCCGCTGAAACACTTCCAATCCTGCTAACACACCATCCTGCTTACAAATCAAATCCACTTCCCCTAACTGATAGGAACGCATAACCGAATTTGTGGTAATATCCTCGCTGGTAATATCTTCCCTTAATGCCTGCAAAATAAGATGATCCACATTTAAATCCATTAACTCTCTCATGTATTCTTTTCCTCTCTGCTTTTTCGTGCTTCCTCTATTTTTTCTTTCACCCGGTTATGATATCCTTGTGCATATTCCTGATATGGTCTGCAAAGAACATTCCCCTTTTCCATTTTTTTCTCAAAATGATTTCTGATTTCTTCCCACATAACCGGTTCATAGCGTTTTCCAATCTCACAAGCTGCCCTTTTTGCCCAGACAAGACTTTCCAATAAAGAATTGCTTGCCAGACGGTTTGCACCATGCACCCCGTTACAGGCCGTCTCGCCTGCCGCAAATAACCGCTCCATAGATGTTCTGCCATCAGCATCTACCTTTACACCGCCCATAAAATAGTGCTGTGCCGGAACGACTGGGACAGGCTCCTTTGTAATATCATAACCCTCTTCCATGCACCGTTTATATATGTTTGGAAATCTCTTCACAATATCCTGTGCCGGCATATTTACCAGAGAAAGAAGCACATAATCTGTACCATCCTGCTCCATCTGCTCTTTAATCCGTTTTGTCAGTATATCCCTTGGAAGCAATTCATCCACAAACCGTTCCCCATTTTTATCCAGCAAAACCGCTCCTTCTCCCCTAACAGATTCCGAAATCAAAAATCTTTTTCCTGGCTTTTTAGAATACAACGTTGTGGGATGAATCTGTACATAATCCACATTTAGCAAATCAATCTCATGATTTAAGGATATTGCCAATGCATCTCCGGTCAAATGCCTGAAATTAGTAGAATGCTTATACAATCCACCAATCCCGCCACATGCCCATATAGTATAATCACTAAATATCTCTGTAACGGTTCCGTCTTCTAATTCTGCCACAATACCATAACAGATATTTTCTTTTTCCAATATATCTATCATAGTTGTATGGGAAAATATCGTAATATTGGGACGTTTTTGTACCTGCATCAGCAGCTTCTCCGTAATCTCTTTTCCCGTCAGATCCTCATGATATAAAATTCTGGAGGCTGTATGCCCCCCTTCTCTCGTAAACAGAAACTCTCCATATTTCCTTTCAAAATCTACGCCAAAATCTACCAATTCTCTTATAATATCCTGAGAAGACCGAATCATAATCTCGACAGATTCCCTGTTATTCTCATAATGCCCTGCCCGTATGGTATCTTCAAAATAAACAGCATAATCATCTTCATTTTTCAAAACGCATATGCCGCCCTGGGCAAGATAAGAATCACTTTCTTCCAAATCTGCTTTTGTGATCATCACAATCTGTTTATCTTCAGGTAAATGCAGTGCCGCAAACAATCCTGCCACACCGGTTCCCACAATCATAATATCATATTGTTTTTTCATCTTAAGTCCTCTTAATACACATAATCCTCCGCAAAAGATTATCTGTTTCCTAATTCCAGCATACGATTTAGTGAATGATTTGCCCCCTTGTACACTTCATCACTTACATTCACCTCATAGTCTATATCCTGCAATGCGTTCAGCACCTTATCCACTGTAATCTTCTTCATATCCTCACAAATCATGTGCCCTGCCGGATAAAACATTTTATCAGGATTCTTTTTCTTCAGTTCATAAAAAACACCCTTTTCCGTACCGATAATAAACTCTTTGTTATCAGAAGCGGTTGCATACTCAATGATGCCACTGGTAGAACCTATGTAATCTGCCAAGGCAAGCACATTGCTCTGACATTCCGGATGTACCAGAAATTCCGCCTTAGGATATCTTTTTTTTGTGGCAGTTACTTCCTCCACCGTCAACTGGTGATGGATGGGACAAAATCCGTCATTAAATATAAAATGCTTTTCCGGCACCTGTCCGGCTACATATTTTCCAAGATTCCCATCCGGAATAAAAAATATATTCCTGTTCGGCAATTCTTTAACAATCTTTACTGCATTTGCAGAAGTCACACAAACATCTGCATGTACTTTTAACTCTGCTGTAGAATTGATATAACAAACCACTGCCACATCCTCATACTGTGCCCTGATCTGTTTAATCTTATCTACTGCCGCCATATGTGCCATCGGACAATCAGCCGTTTCATCTGGCATGATAACTGTTTTTTCGGGATTCAAAATCTTAGCACTTTCTCCCATAAAAGAAACACCGCAAAACACGACCATATCTGCTTCAAGGTCTACTGCCACCTTACTAAGATAAAAAGAATCCCCAATATAATCTGCAATTTCCTGCACCTCATCAGGTACATAATAATGTGCTAAAATCACCGCATTCTTTTCTTTTTTTAATTCCAAAATCCTGGCTTTTTTATCCATATATTCTCCTATTTCCTGCCATAAACAGAAAATCTTATATTATTTTTCATCTCATGAGTGATAAAATACTTAATCTTCCTGTTCTGGCATATCCAGATCCATACCGGTATCATTAAAATTATCATAGAGAACCTGACCCATATTAAAGTCATAGGCATCTACATTTCCGTAAACCTTACGGACTTCTTCCTCTAGCTCTTCCTTAATTGGCATAAGAGTCTCAATCGGAATATCAAGCATCATGGAAACCTCCTCCACATCAATCTTTCCTTTTAACATCCTCTTTGCCGCATCCAATTTTGCCTTATCAGTGTTATTCATGTCAAACACCTCTTTCTATATGATCTAACCATTCTTCATTCATTGCGATCACCTGTTCCATAGATACCCTGCCAGGTGCTCCGATGGTTTCCCTTTTTTCCACACAGGTTTTTAAACTAATGGTATCATAGATATCCTCTTCAAATACAGGGGAAATCCTTTTATATTCCTCTATAGTCATGTCATCCAGAGAAATCTTTTTTTCTATACAGTATAACACCAGTTGTCCGACAATTCCGTGGGCATCCCTAAACGGAACCCCGTGATTCACAAGGTAGTCTGCTGCATCGGTAGCATTGGTAAACCCGTTTTTGGCACTGCACTCCATCACGTCTTTATTAACTGTCATTGTTTTGATCATACCCGTAAACAGGGCAAGACATCCTTTTACGGTGTCAATGGCATCAAAGGTAAATTCCTTATCCTCCTGCATGTCCTTATTATAAGCAAGGGGAATCCCTTTCATGGTAGTGAGAATCTGCATCAGGGCACCATAAACACGTCCTGTTTTTCCTCTTACTAATTCCGCAATATCCGGATTCTTCTTCTGTGGCATAATGGAACTACCTGTACTATAGGCATCATCTAACTCTACAAAACGGTATTCGTTAGAATTCCATATGATAATCTCTTCCGAAAACCGGCTTAAATGCATCATAATCGTAGACATCGCACCAAGCAATTCAATCACATAATCTCTATCGGAAACCGAATCCATACTGTTAAGCGTCGGTCCTTTAAATCCTAACAATTCAGCTGTCATGTTCCGGTCAAGGGGATATGTCGTTCCCGCAAGTGCCCCAGACCCCAGCGGACAATAATTCATCCTATCATAAATATCACAAAGCCTGCCATAATCCCTTTTAAACATCTCCATATATGCACCAAAATGATGTGCCAGAGTAATCGGCTGGGCTTTCTGCAAATGGGTAAATCCCGGCATAAATGTATCCACATGCTCTTTCATTAACTTCTGAAGCACAAGAAGTAAATCTTTCACCAGACCTTTCAAATTCACGATTTCTTTTCTTGTATAAAGCTTCATATCAAGTGCTACCTGATCATTTCTGGAGCGCCCCGTATGAAGTTTCTTTCCAGCATCACCAATGCGCTCAATCAGATTGGCTTCTACGAAACTATGAATATCTTCATACTCTGAAGAAATCTCCAATTCCCCGCTCTCTACATCAGCAAGAATTCCTTCTATACCTTTAAGAATCTTATCCCTTTCTTCCTCTGTAATAATCCCCGATGCAGCAAGCATCTTTACATGTGCCATACTGCCTTCCATATCCTCCCTGTAAAACTTCTGGTCAAATGATATAGAAGCATTAAAATTGTATACTAACTGATCCGTTTCTTTCGTAAAACGGCCGCCCCAAAGCTGTGCCATAAACATATCCTCTTTTCTTAATATTTAAAAAGTATCCTCTTTCTAAAAAGTAAAAATCAAATGAAACGGGAATGGAAATCCTTTTTCCATACCCAAACACACTTATTTCATTCTACAACAATTTAATATGGGTGGCAAGTGCTATTCCTATTCGATTTAAAAATACCTGCTACAACCTGACTTGTATATCCTGTAAATCATTCATTATATGAAGAAATTATCCTAATGCCCAAAAATGCAATTAAATGATTGATTTTTTGTAAGAAAAAGAGCCTGTCCCGCTATCATATATAAAACCAGCGTGAAAGACTCCTCCTTTTCATCTATTTCATTGCTGCATAAATTTCCAAAATTGCTTCATTTAAAACAGCCACTGCCCTGTCACAATCTTCTTTTGTGATAATAAGCGGCGGAACCATACGGATAATACGGTCAGATGTTGCCGTAACAAGCAGTTTCTTCTCCATTGCCCTCACCTTTACCTGTACTGCATCCACATCTTCTAATTCCATACCTACCAGTAAACCAAGACCCCGCACCTCTTTAACATGTGGCAGAGTTCTCAACTGTTCCATAAAATAACTGCCCATCTCCTGTGCATTTTTTGCCAGATTTCGTTCTAACAGCTCTGTAATCTGGGCATAAGAAGCAGCACAGCAGACTGGGTTTCCAGAATACGTACTTCCATGTGAGCCGGGATTTAAAGCGTCAGCACATTTTTGTGTCGCAGCAAGTGCACCAATCGGCAGTCCTCCTCCCATCGCCTTTGCCATGGTAACAGCATCCGGTTTTACACCATAATGCATGAATGCCATGGTTTCACCGCAGCGGCACCAGCCGGTCTGCACTTCATCAAATAACAGAAGCATTCCCCGTTCATCACAAAGTTTACGAAGCCCCTGTAAAAATTCTTTGGTTGCGGGATATACCCCGCCTTCTCCCTGAACTGGTTCTATCATAATCGCAATCGTATTCTCGGTACATGCTGCCTGAAAACTTTCCAAATCATTAAAATCCGCATAATCAAATCCCGGAAGCATAGGCTTAAATCCAATCTGACAGCCATTGTCAGGCTGTCCGGTAGCACTCATAGCTCCATATGTTCTTCCATGAAAACTCTTCCTTGCTGTCACAATATGATAATGATCCTCTCCAAAATGTTCTATACCATATTTGCGTGCCATTTTAATCATAGCTTCATTTGCTTCCGTTCCTGAATTCTGGAAAAATATGCGGTCCATTCCAATAGTCTCACAAATCAGTTTCGCCAGCAATGCCTGCGGAATCGAATACGGATAAAGGCTGGTATGCATAACCTGTCCCGCCTGTTCCCTAATCGCCGCCACTACTTTTTCATTGCAGTTACCTGTTGAATTCACAGCAATCCCTGCATAAAAATCCAAATATTCATCCCCATCCATATCTTTTACAAGTACACCTTCTGCCTCTTCTGCCACAATGGGAAACCGATATCCGATATTTAACATATATTTGTCTGACATTTCAATGACATCCTGTTTTGTAAGTCCATAATCTTTTGCTTTCATAATATTCCTTCTTTCTACCTGTATATTAGGAAAATGCATTCCTTTCCCGTATAATCTCTTATTTTACTACTGATTTTAAATTTGTCAACAAAAATGTATAATTATAATATATTAATGTATATTTATTCTTCTTTTCGTAAGTCCACTTCTAAACGGTTATACGGTATCTCAATCTGATTGGCATCAAAGGAAGACTTTATCTTCTCCCGCAAGTCCCATGTAGTGCTCCAGAAATCCTCCGTTTTTACCCATGCCCGGATTCCCAAAGTCATTCCGCTGTCATCAAAGGAATCTATAAATACATCTTTGGATTCCTCCGCTAAAATCCTGTCATCCTCTCCAAGAATCCCATAAACAATCTCTTTTATTTTCTGAATATCACTATTATATGCGATGGAAATCTTGACTTCTATTTTACGTTTTACCTCATTGGTAAGATTTACAAGACTGTTATCTGCCAGGATACCATTTGGAATCACTACAATCCTATTATCATGGGTTCTCAAGCGGGTATAAAAAATATCAATCGAAACTACTGTTCCTTCATTATTCTTATTATTTTCAATAATGTAATCTCCCAGACCAAAAGGCTTTAACAAAAGAATCAACACACCGCCTGCAAGATTGGAAAGTGCTCCCTGCAGAGCAAGACCAATCGCCAAAGAGGCTGTTCCTAATATGGTAACAAAACTGGTCACTTCAAATCCAACAATCGTTGCAGCAGTAATCAGCACCAGCGTGTACCCTAATACCCTGATTATTGAGAGCAAAAAACCTGATACGGAAGCTTCCATTTTGGACTTTTCAAAAGAACGCCGTAAAATTTTAATCAGCACACTCACAATTTTTATTCCAACTGCGATAAACAGTACTGCCACTAAAACACTGCCTGATTTACTGATCAGCCAGTTTATCAATTCATCCAGTGTCTGTTTAACCAAACCGGCAGATTTTTCTGCATTTTTTGCTGCCTGTTCCACTACCTGATTATCAATCGTTTCCAATAACATACTTATATCCCTTTCCTTAGCACAATCTAAAACAGCAAGGGGCTGTCGCATTAAGAAAAATATTCTCTTTTGCTACAACCCCTGTTTTTTAGTTTTTCTTCTTTTTGGATTCTGTATTAACTTCTTTTTTTCCTGTTGGTTTTGTTGTCTTTTTTTTCTTCGAATTACTCTCTGTCCCACTTTTTGCAAGTTTAAAAATACTCATGGAAAGTGGTGCCAGACCAATGGTAATAGAATTGCTTCTCCCATCACAGGAACTCCTCTTACTCACCCGCATAACAGAATTCTTACTTCCGTCACCACCGAATTTCACATTATCACTGCAAAAAATCTCCTTATAGCTGCCTGCAAAAGGTACACCTACCTTATACTTATCGTATAAAACCGGGGTAAAATTACATACAATTAATAATGTCTCCTCTTTCTTTGCTGTTTTCCTCAAAAAAGATACAATGCTCTCATTTGCAGCATTTGCATTCACCCATTCAAAGCCATCCGCATTATTATCAAGTGCATATAAAGCAGGCTCCTTCTTATATAAATGATTTAGTGCTTTTACATAATTCCTTAATATGGTATGTGCATCAAACTCTAATAAATTCCAGTCAATCTCAGCAGCCTCATTAAATTCCTTAAACTGTGCAAATTCCTGCCCCATAAATAAAAGCTTTTTCCCTGGATGCATCATCATATACCCATAAAGAAGCCGGAGATTTGAAAACTTTTCTTCATATCCGCCGGGCATCTGGTCTACAATGGAACCCTTGCCTCCCACAACTTCTGTATGTGAAAATTCCAGAATATATTTTTCATCATAGGCATTTGTCAGACTATTAGTCAGCTTTTTATGTTCATACTTACGGTATAATGGATCCAATGCCATATAAGATAATAAATCCTTCATCCAGGACATATTAAACCGATAATCAAATCCCATACCTCCATCATCTACTTCTTCCGTTAACATAGGCCACCCGGATTCTTCTTCCACAATCATCATACAACTGGGAAACTTCTCTTTTATAATGGTGTTCAATTCTTTTAAAAATCCAATGGCCTCCAGGTTCTCATTCCCTCCATACTGATTGGGAATCCAGCAGCCATACGGCTTTCCATAATCCAAATACAACATGGATGCAACACTATCAATCCTAAGACCATCCAGATGATACTTTCCAACCCAGTAAACAGCGTTAGATATCAGATAATTTTTAACCTCATTTCTCCCATAATCAAAAATATATGTTCCCCACCTTGCATTCTCGCTTCTTCTTGAATCCTGCGGTTCATACAAAGGTTCTCCGTCAAATCTCGCAATTCCGCTTCCGCTCATGGGAAACTGACTTGGCACCCAGTCACAAATAACCCCAATTCCTTTGCTATGCATATAGTCCACAAAATACATAAAATCCGTTGGCTCACCATAACGTGAAGTCGGTGCATAAAAACCTGTGGTCTGATATCCCAAGGTTCCATCCTGTTCATGTTCCATGATAGGCATCAGTTCTACATGGGTATAACCCATATCTGCCACATAGTCTGCAAGTTCTTTTGCTATCTCTCGGTAAGAAAAAAACTCCCTGCCGTCCTTTGGTCTTTTAAAAGAACCTAAATGCACTTCATAAATATTCATTGGCATTTCTTTCTTTACAAGTGCCTGTTTTTCAAAATAAGCAGAGTCATTCCACTCATAAGACAAATCTGCTATCCTAGAAGCATTTGCGGGACGCAATTCCGCATAATTGGCATAGGGATCCGGCTTCATAAATGTATCCCCCGAACGGGTCTGTATCTCATATTTGTATATCTCACCCTCAGCAATACCCGGAATAAACAACTCAAATATACCAGAATATTCAATCCTGCGCATCATATGTACTCTGCCGTTCCAGCTGTTAAAATTACCTACAACAGATACCCTTACTGCCCGAGGGGCCCATACTGCAAACAGTACTCCTTTTACCCCATCCAGCATACATGGATGTGCTCCTAATTTTTCATATATCTCATAATGAATACCATCATTAAACTTACTAATATCAATAGGATCAATTACTGGCTCAAAGGCATAAGGATCAATTACAGTCTTTTTCTTCCCATCAGGAAATCGTACTTCAAAATAATAAACAAAACTTTGTCTGTCAGGTACTTTAACAGAAAAAAAACCATTTACTCTGTCACTGACCAGTTTGTATCTGGTCTTTGTATTCTTACAAACAGCTGTAACTGACTTTGCCCCCGGAAAATATGCATTAATAAAAACTCCATCTGTTGTCTCATGCATTCCTAAAATATGATGTGGATTATCATGACAACCTGCTGCCAATGTCTCCACCTCTGTCCAGTTAATTGCAAATACCAGTTTCTTATTGGCCATGCTTTCCTCCTCACGAAAAAACGACGCTTCAAAAAGCGTCGTTATATTCTACTCGCCTCTTAACTGTTTTACTACACGCTTAATCGACTCGTTAAACTCTTCCTCTGAAGAATTTTCAAACACAATGAGCTCCTTAATATTATCTGGCTGGTTAAAATTGCAGCTTGCTATATATTCCTCCCAATGTTCCAGCTTCCAGGTATCTCTATCTGAATTCCTTTTAATCATTCTTTCCCTGCATACTTCCACTCTGGTATTCACCCAGATAACGACGAGCTCTGCTCCATGCTTTGCCAGCTTTTCCCTTAAAGAATCCAGATATGCATCATCACGAATCTCATCTGAAAACGGAGCATTAATCAAAACCGTATCATTATAATCAAGTGCTTCCATTGCTAAATCTAAAACACAATAATATTCATAGTCACGAATCTCCCTCTGGAAGAAATCAGAAGAACGATTATATTCTTCTCCGGCCACCTTAAATATCTGTTTTGATAATACAATAAGCGTGTCTTTATCCAAATATACGCAATTAGTTAGCGCCTTAGCGAGCTGCTTCGAAATAAAGGTCTTACCACATGCAGGTGGTGACGTAACTAATATTAAATGTTTCATGTATATATGCCTCCTTTATGCCATCCGGCTTAAAATCTTCCTTTGTACTTTTGTACAACAATTAAACCAAATTATAGCATATTTTATGAGGATTGACAACGCATTTACTGCTAAATATCCAAATAATTTTTCATACTCTTCAGTGCGGATTTTTCAAGGCGTGATACCTGTGCCTGAGAAATCGCAATTTCGTTTGCCACCTCTGTCTGGGTTTTTCCTTCAAAAAAGCGAAGCCTTATAATATTATATTCTCTGTCAGAAAGTTTTTTCATTGCTTCTTTTAAAGATATATCCTCTACCCAGTTATCCTCTTTATTTTTCTTATCACTTACCTGATCCATAATATATAAGGTGTCTCCACCCTCCTGATATACCGGATCAAACAAAGAAACCGGAGTTGCAATAGCATCTAAAGCCATCACTACCGTCTCTTTGTCCATTTCAATCGCTCTCGCCACCTCATCAATCGTCGGTTCCCGATCCTCCTCTTTTAAAATTCTCTCCTTCGCATAAATTGCCTTATATGCTATATCCCGTAAAGAACGGGAAACCCTTATTGCATTATTATCCCTCAGATAACGCCTGCATTCCCCTATGATCATAGGTACAGCATATGTTGAAAATCTGACGTTCAGACTTCTATCAAAATTATCAATTGCCTTCATAAGTCCAATGCATCCCACCTGAAATAAATCATCTGCATTTTCATTGGATGCCGCAAAACGCTGAATTACACTTAATACCAGTCTCAGATTACCCTTAATCAATTTTTCCCTTGCCTTTTTATCTCCCTGCTCTATCTGAATAAATAATTCATTTTTTTCATCATTGGTAAGAAGTGGTAATTTTGCAGTATTTACTCCGCAAATAACGACTTTATTAAGTGCCATGTCACGTCCTCCTTAACTGTTATATAGTTAAGGATTTACAAATGAAACATTCTTTATACAAGACAAATACCGTTAAATTTTTCCACGATCATACCTTTTAGACCTTAAGAACCAATTCTCAACATCTCTTTTTTTAACCTTTTCATTATCTTTTTTTCCAATCTCGAAATATAAGACTGTGATATGCCCAGTAAATCCGCCACCTCCTTTTGTGTCAACTCCTCACCTTTCTCGTTGTTAAGACCAAATCTTAAGTCAATGATCTTCTTTTCCCGGTCTGATAGTATATTCATAGCTTTTTTCAATAACTCCTTATCTACTTCTTCTTCCAAATCCCGATATATCAAATCTTCCTCCGTACCCAGAATATCAGATAACAGCAGTTCATTCCCATCCCAATCCACATTTAGCGGTTCATCAATAGATACCTCCATTTTGGTTTTAGCACTCCTTCTTAAGTACATTAAAATCTCATTTTCAATACAACGGGAAGCATATGTTGCAAGTTTAATCTTTTTATCCATCTTAAAGGTATTGATTGCCTTAATCAAACCAATGGTTCCGATGGATATCAAGTCCTCTACACCAACTCCCGTATTATCAAATTTTTTGGCAATATATACTACAAGTCTTAAATTTCTTTCAATCAAAATACTTTTTACTTCCGTATCATCTAACGTTCCAAGCTTTTCTAAAAGCTTTCGTTCTTCTTCCGGTTCCAGCGGGGGCGGCAAAATATCCGCTCCCCCTATATAATGTATCTCCTTTTTTGGCATAAAAAACATACTTGCCACATTTTTCATCATGGTAAGCCTAAATTTATCATTATTGACTATATTCACCATACAATCCTCCAAATAACGTTAGATGCACTCAAAATGCAGCAGTCCCTGATACTCTTTTCCCTCAAACAAATCAGCTGAACCAATTGCAACCGGCTGTTTCACTAACACCTGCCCATTCTTTTTCAGAATAATCTCTTCCATTATCAGGCAAAGAAGCTTTCCTGAAGGATTTCCCACACTCTGATATGCTATCTCATGAAAACAAACCTTCTTTTGTATATCAAGAACTATCTGTTTCTTATAATTTATATATCCTTTTTTCTTATATTCCTCTATAAATTCTTTTTCTTCCTCTGTCAGGCATTTCCCGACAAAGTTCTCAGAAAGCAGAATAACAGGTTTTGAAAATAACGGATCCCATAACATATTTCCAGTATCCAGATATACGTAATCCATCGCCTCTCTCATGCCATGCCTAATCTGGATCAAATAAATATGCCTTCCTTTATGTAACATTTTTTGCAGAAACTTTATCATATAAAAACAGCCTGCTGCTCCTCCTGCAAATAAAAACATCCATATACATAATGAGACCGACGTAACACCTGTCATGTACTTTAGATAGTTTATCATACCGCCCAGAAGAATCATAATAGTGGTGGAAAGAAACCATTTTTTAACCAATCCTCCATTTTTTCTGCCAAGAGAAATGGCGACGGCTCCCATACTGATTCCCGTGCAAAGAATGATTCCCGTTTTTCCCGTCAAAATATACGGACGAAAAATAAACGGAAGAAGCGAGACAGCACCAAATAATGCACCAGCTATCACTCTCCAGCATACGATTTTTTGTTTCATGATAATTCCAGTCAAAAACAGAACAAAAAAATCTACTATAAAATTAATCAAAAAAATGATGTCCAGATAGACTATTATCTGCAATTTATGCCTCCTGCTTCTTTATAAAAAAGTATAGTCTGCCTTCTACTCAAAAAAAGTCGAAATACATTGCCTGCAACCGCAAATCTCCAGACATTATGCACTCCTGCCACAAGAAAAAAGAACAATAAACAGGTATATCCTATTTACTGTCCTTTGTATCTTAAATGATTTTATCCAATTGTTATCTTCTTTTCAAAAACTCTGGAATCTTAATCGTTCCGTCTGCTTCCTGCTTAGGCGTCTGCGGTCTTGCGGTTGTCACTGGAGCTGCCTGTGTCGTATTATTCACTGCACTTCCTTGTGTACCATTCAGGAAAGAAGGCTTTGCCGCTGTTTTAGGCTGAGGTGTTGCCATCGGTTGTCCCACATAAGTGGGTGATGCCTGTCCTGCATTCACTCCTGTCTGCACACTCTCAGATGCCGGTGCTGTCTGTGCCGGACGATACGGCTGCTGGGCTGCTGCCGGCTGTACAGGCGTCGGAGCCGCTGGCTGTACCGGTGCAGACTGTACAGGGGTTGGTGCCGGTGTCGGTTTCGCAAAGGAAGTCATAGCAGGCTGTCCAAAACTTCCATAAGCATTTCTCCTTGCTGCCTGTTCAATGCCTGTTGCTATGATCGTAATACTTACCTCATCACCTAATGTCTCATTATCAACTGTACCAAATATAATATTTACATCTTCACCAGCCGCCTCAGTCAGATAATTAACTGCATCATAGGCTTCAATCATACCGATATTACCTGCAAAATTAATGATAATATCTGTTGCACCGGAAACGGTAGTCTCTAACAGAGGAGATTCCATAGCCTGTTTAATCGCCTCAACTGCTTTATCCTCTCCACTTCCACGACCGATACCAATATGTGCAATTCCTTTATCACGCATTACAGACTGGATATCTGCAAAGTCGAGATTGATAATACCCGGACTCTGAATCAAATCCGTAACACCCTGAACACCCTGCTGCAATACTTCGTCCGCCTTCTTCAGTGCATCTGGAATAGTTGTCCGCTTATCGCATATCTGTAATAACTTATCATTCGGAACAACAATCAAGGTATCTACATTACCCTTTAATCTATCAATACCTGCAATTGCATTATTCATACGAGGCTTACCTTCAAATGAAAACGGCTTGGTAACAACACCAACAGTTAAAATCCCCAGATTCTTAGCAATTTCAGCAACAACCGGTGCAGCACCGGTTCCTGTACCGCCACCCATACCGCAGGTGACAAATACCATATCTGCATCCTTCACTAATTCCGTAATCTCTTCTCTATTCTCTTCTATTGCTCCGGCACCAACCTCAGGCTTTGCACCTGCTCCAAGTCCCTTTGTTAACTTTTCACCAATCTGAATCTTTGTAGGTGCCTTAGACGTAGCTAACACCTGTTTATCTGTATTAATGGCAACCAAGTCCACCCCATTGATGTTCTCATCCACCATTCTATTAACTGCATTGTTACCAGCTCCACCTACACCAATTACCAAAATCTTAGCAGGTCCTTTTTCTTCGAATGTTTTTATTTCAAGCAAGGTAATTTCCTCCTTATTTAAATTTTCCTTAATTATTAGTAAACATATATATAATACTGTTTTTCGGTAAAATAATCAACCCTCTATTTTATGAATATTTTCAAAATATGCATATTTTTTCATATTTCGGAGAAGATAATCGCCGTTTTTACTCTGCACTCGTCTTGAAAGATGCTTTTCCAGATGCAGAATCGAAATCTCTCATATTCAAAGTACCCTTTTTCCCCTCCAATCCTTGTAATATCTTATTTAAATCGACTAGCTGTTCCTCCAGATTACTCCCGTCACCAAGTTCAATCCGGATAGAATGGTAACCCATTACAATTTCTCCTTCTGAGGTAAATTTAATGGAATCGATTTTTAATTCATATTTATTAATCAATTGTGTCAGATTCAAAATTATTTTGAATCTATCCTCATCTTTAATAGGAAGCTTTTCATGCAGTTCCATACTTTCGAAAGACATTCCTGTTACGCATGGTGCATCATCCAGCTTTGTCTGGGATATCTCAAGCACATATCCATCCTGATCAAAATACACATATGCATTCATATATTCGATACAACCGGCCATTGCCTTTTCGTAAACCGTCACGGTAACTTTGTGTGCACTGACATATTCAATATCCAATTTTGCAATAAACGGAATATCTTCAATTGGATGAATTTTATTTTTGATCATCAAAAGTACTGTATTATCAATATACCCTTTTGCAAATACAAAGTCCTTTATCTCTTCCTTATTATAATGCTTATTTCCTGTCACTTCGATGCTCTCAATCCGAAAACAGGTAAGCAGGACAACAATAAAAACAACCAGAAAGAGAATAATAAAAGCAGCTGCCATACCCTTTCGTTTCTTCTTAAATTGTATTACATTATCTTCCCTGTTTCTCATTTTACACCTTTATACATAAGCAATATCTACTCCTAAACAGTGCAGGTCTCTTACAATGTCCTCATACCCGCGTTCTATATAGGAAATATCTGTTATTGTTGTATACCCTTTACTAATCAGTCCTGCAACCACAAGTGCTGCCCCCTGCCTTAAATCTGTTGCTTTCACTGTGTGCCCCTGGAGTTTTATATTCCCTTTTATCAATGCCTTTTGTTCCCTTACCTGAATTCTGGCATTCAGTTTTTCTAATTCCTTTACAATCGCAAAACGATTCTCAAATACCGTTTCCGTCACACTGCTGTCCTGTACTGCTTTTGCCAGAACAGTCAGCAATACCGGCTGTAAGTCCGTTGGAAATTCAGGATAAATTCCTGTCTCAAAATCACCTGCCGCTACTTTCCCCAATGACTGAATACTCAAATACCTGTCAAACTTTATTACATTGACTCCCAGCTTAGATGCTGCCTGAATAATATTTTTCAAGTAATGAATATCTTCTATTCCTGTCATTTTGATATCACTGGGAACTGCTGCCGCCATAAGCAGGTAAGTGCCTGCAACTATTCTGTCATATACATTGTGATAATCAGACGAAACCAGTTCCTTTGTTCCCTTTATAATCAGCACATCTGTTCCGATGCCCTCTATCAGAGCACCCATGGATACCAGATAATTGCAAAGTTCTATAATCTCAGGCTCTTTTGCCGCTCCCCGCAAAATGGTTCTTCCTTTTGCCCCCACTGCTGCCATAAGCAGGTTCTCTGTTGCACCAACACTGGGAAAACGCAGATGATATTCACACCCCTGAAGATAATAGGTTTCACAGGATAAGATTTCTTTATGCAGATTTACATCTACATTCATTTTCACTAATCCTTCTAAATGAATATCAATCGGCCTAAGACCAATCGCACATCCACCCGGCATGCCAAGTTCTGCCTTATGCCACCTTGCCAGCATTGACCCCAACAGCAAAACAGAAGATCTGAGTCTCTTCGTCAGAGAATACGGTAACGCCTCATAGGAAGCCTCCCTGGTATCAATCGTTAAAGTATGGTCTGCCAGACTGGTCTTAACATGAAGACACTCTAACAGCCTGCACATCACCTGTACATCTTCTATCATAGGACAGTTATAAATCACTGATATACCGGAAGTAAGTAACGTTGCCGCCATAACGGGTAAAACCGTATTTTTGGAACCTTGTATTTCAATTGTTCCCTTTAATTCTCCAGCTTCTTTCACACTAATCGCTTTCAAGGAACTCACATCCAATCCCTGCCATATATATTATAATATGCCAATAGAAAGATTTATGTGATTCTCAAAATGCGGTATCCTCCAAATATCCGGGAATACACAGATCTAATTTATTACCCGCATGGGTGATGGCACAAATGTGTTCTCCCGAACCTTTTTTGCATCAATATTCTTTTGGGATTCTTATCTGCCTGGCCACAGAGAGCACCATACCCATTTCTACCAAAAGTCCGCATAGTGCCGTTCCTCCATAACTGATAAACGGCAGCGGAACTCCCGTGGGAGGAATAGAATTTGTTACAACTGCAATATTGACAAGCACCTGAACTGCAATATGCGTGATAACACCTACTACTATCAATGCACCAAATAAGTCTGGAGCACTCATGGCAATCATGACACAACGCCATATCAGTAATATAAAAATTGCCACCACACATGCGGCACCAAACAATCCCAGTTCTTCACAAATTACCGAAAAGATCATATCATTATGGGACTCAGGAATGAAGCCCAGCTTCTGGATACTCTGCCCTAACCCCTTTCCAAAAATACCACCGGAACCAATCGCATATAATGACTGTAATGTCTGATAACCCTTTTCATATTTTTCGGGAGCCAGCCATATTTTAATGCGCTCCACTCTGTAAGACGCAATCATAAGGAAAAATACCATGATAATTACAACTACGATACCCATCAGTAAAAACTGTTTTACCTTCGGACTGGTGACAAATACAATCATCAATGTAATTGCCGCACATATAATACCGGTACTTAAATTTTCTTTTGCAATCAAAGCAACTGCGACCATGGGAAGCACCATAACCTTAGCCATAATTTTGAAGTCTCCAATTCTCGCTGCCCGGATCGTTGCCATATGTGACGTAAATATAATAATCACGATTTTGGCCACCTCGGATGGCTGGAACTGCACAGGACCAATCTGAATCCATCTTACCGCACCATGGGAAGCAGCTCCCAGAATCAGCACCAGTGCCAACAGTCCGATCACACCATACATCATGAGCAAAGACCATTTCTTCCACCAGTGATAATCTATTCTTGCTACCATCAGCATGACCGCAATTCCCAGAAGAGCAAAAGCCCCCTGTCTTTTTAAATAATATGTGGCACTCTGCTGTTTTAATTCTGCCGTATAGGAACTGGTACTAAATACCATGACCAGACCGAACGCCACTAAAAACAAAATAATAAATAGCAGGGAATAATCAAAATAATTACTCTTTACACGTGCCGACGAACTTCTTTTCCGTATTCGCTTGTTAGCATTTCCAGGCCTTCTTCCCGCCATAAACTATGCTCCTAACTTATTTACATATTCTTTAAACATATTTCCACGCTGTTCATAATTATCAAACATCCCCCAGCTTGCACATGCCGGAGACAATAAAACCGCTTCTCCCGGAGCCGCTTCTTTTGCACAAACGCCAACCGCCTCCTCCAAAGTATCCACAATAACTATATTCTCGAATCCCTGTTTCTTCGCTGTATCTGCTATCATCCTGGCTGTCTGCCCAAGAAGCACAAGCATTTTCACCTTATCCCCAAAAGACTGTATCCATTCATCAAAAGCAACGCCTTTATCGTATCCTCCGCCAATCAAAACCGTTTTACGATTCATTGCCTGTACTGCTTTTATCGCTGCATCCGGATTCGTTCCCTTGGAATCATTATAATATGTAACACCATTTACTTCTCTCACAAATTCAATCCTGTGTTCAACACCTTGAAAGGTCTTTAATACATCTATGATATCTCCTAACGGTATTCCCATATAATAAGCCACAGCAATACCTGCCATATAATTTTCAATATTATGGGCTCCAAGCAATATTAAATCTTTTGTATCAATTATCTTCGTCTCTCGTCCTGATTCCCGAAGTACAATAGCTTCTTCTTTTAAGCAGATTCCTTCTTCTATACTATGTAACCGGCTGAAAAATATAACCTTCGCTTTCACCCTATCATCTTCTGCCATCTGCCTTGTAACCGGATCATCGTAATTTAATACAAGATAATCCTCTTCTGTCTGATTTGTACATATATCAAGTTTAACAGATGCATAATTTTCCATTGTATAATGTCTGTCTAAATGGTCCGGTGTCACATTAAGAACTGCACTGACATGCGGTTTAAAATCTACGATAGTCTCCAGCTGGAAGGAGGAAACTTCTGCAACTGTATAAGAATCTCTGTTCATTTTAAGTACTACTTCCGTATATGGAATTCCTATATTGCCTACGGTAAAACTATTAGCACTATATGCTGAAAATATTTCTCCTACAAGAGATGTTGTCGTCGTTTTTCCATTAGTACCTGTAATAGCTGCCAATTTTCCATCTCCGGTCTGATAAGCCAGTTCAATCTCACTCCAGATTGGAATCTTACGCTCCCTCACTGCATTAGCTATATCAGAATCCGACGGTATACCCGGACTTATGACCATCAAACCAATGTCATCTAAGATAATATCGTTTATATCACCCAGAACAACCCTGATATCCTTCCGTTCTTTAAATTGTGATAAAAGCTTTTCTACATCCAATGCTGCATTATCGTCATAAAATATAATCTCTGCACCCTTTTCCAGCAATAATTTTCCTGCGTTCACTCCGCTTTTTCCTGTGCCGGCAATCAGCACTCTCTTATGAAAATCCATACTTTCCTCCAAAATATCACAAACTATATATTCTTTTTATTAATAAATGCTGTCTACAATGCCACTAATCCTATCAGACATAGAATTGCAGTCACAATTGAAAAAATCGCTACTACTTTAGTTTCCGGCCAGCCGGAAAGTTCAAAATGATGATGAATGGGAGCCATCTTAAACACTCGTTTTCCTGTTTTCTTAAAATAAGCAACCTGAATGATAACGGATAGCACCTCCACAAAATATATAAATCCAACTATTACGATATATACCGGCATTTTTAACATGACCGCAGTCGCTGCAATCAGTCCGCCAAGAGCTAATGATCCGGTATCGCCCATAAATACCTTGGCAGGATATACATTAAACACCAAAAATCCCAGCAGGGCTCCGACGGCTGCACAGGTAATGGTTTCCAGACCGGAAACCATTCCAATCGCAACTACCGTAAAGAAAGTTGCCGTCAACACCGTAATTGATGATAACAGTCCGTCTAATCCATCCGTAAAATTGGTTCCGTTTACTGTTCCGATTACCACAAAAAACAAAAACGGATAAAACCAGAAACCCAGATTTAATTCATATCCTCCTGTAAAGGGAATCATAACAGAGGTTCCAATCTCTGTATAATTAGCCAGATAATAAGCAAATACTGCCGTTATCAGAAACTGTCCCGCCATTTTCTGCCATGCCCGAAGTCCCATGGAACGCTTCATGACCACTTTAATATAATCATCTAAAAATCCCACCAGACCAAAACCTAACGTAACAAAAAGTACTGGAAGAATCTCCGGATGGCTCTTCATATAAAACAGGGAAGTAAGAACGATACTGCAAAGAATGATCAGCCCCCCCATTGTAGGTGTTCCGGATTTCTTTAAATGCGATTCTGGTCCGTCATCTCTGACAAATTGACCAAACTTCAGCTTTTTCAAAAATGGTATCATCACCGGACTCAAAATCACGCTGATTCCAAAAGCAATCAATACTGGTAACAAAATTGTAAAATCAAATTTCATAGTCATTCCTACCCTTTAGTAATTCTTATTTTGCAGCCACTCTTCCCATAACCACAAGACCTTGTATGCCACAAGAAGCACATACCCTAATAGTATAATTCTTTTTTATTATTTTATCAACCTCTTGGTATCATTCTTTCCTTTTCCTCTTATTCCACCGTATCTTCAAGATCAATGGATATAACAGATTCTTTTATTTGCTCTTCAGAATAATCTGCCTCTATTCCCAGATAAGGTAAAATATTGGAAAACATTTCTGACATTACCGGAGCAGCAATTGTTCCTCCATAATAAATGCCAACAGGCTCATCAATCAAGATAATTCCAATTACCTGCGGATTGTCTGCCGGTGCAAATCCAAGAAATGAAGAAATATACTTTCCGTTTCCTCTTGGAAGCTTTTCAGATGTTGCAGTCTTTCCTCCTACCCTGTATCCTTCCACCTGTCCTTTATGACCAGAGCCTTCCGCCACAACCGCTTCTAACAGCTCTTTCATCATTTCGGACGTTTCCTTTTCTATAGCATTCTCTTTTTCTTTATAGGAAAACGTTTTGGTACGTTTCCCTGTCTCATCTGTTGCATAAACTCCGAAATGTGGAGTCACCAGTGTTCCTCCATTGACTACGGCACTTGCTGCCCGAAGCAGCTGTAACGGTGTAATCTGAAAAGACTGACCAAAACTCATGGTAGCCAGTTCCACTGCCTTTACATTTTCCTGTTTATGCATAATCGAGGATGCCTCTCCCGGCAGATCCACACCTGTTTTCTCAAACAAACCAAGTTTTTCATAATTCTTATACATTGCAGAAACACCCACTCTTGCACCAACATCCATAAATACCGGATTACAGGAATTCATAAAACCCTGTTTGAATGTTTCTGCACCATGACCTCCCACCTTATGGCATCTGATTCTTCTATCTTCTACCATACGGAATCCCGGACATGAAAATGTATCTTCTAATTTTACAACTCCTTCTTCCAATGCAGCAGTTGCGGTTACTAGCTTAAAAGTAGATCCCGGTTCATAGGTATCGTTAATACAAAAATTCCGCCACATATTATTTAAGGCGTCCTGCTTTTCTTTTTCAGTCATTTCTGCTATACTTTTGGGTTTTTCTTCTGCTTCGGTTGTTCCCTCTTCTTTTACTGTTGTCACTGTATCTGCATCACCCTCCACAGATGGTTTTACATATAGATCTTCCACACTAACTAATGTATAAGGGTCATTCAAATTATATTCGGGAACATTTACCATTGCATAAATCTCTCCATTTTGCGGATTCATAAGTACCACGGATACCCTTTTTGCCTGTTTTGCCTTCAGCACCTTGGTAGCTGCCTGTTCTGCATATTTTTGTATATTCACATCAATAGATACATACAGGTTATTACCGGAAACCGGTTCAATCCTGCTTTCTGCCTCATTTTCAATTTCAAGACCATACGCATCTGTCAAAGTCAGAATGCTGCCAGGCGTTCCAGCTAAAATATCTTCATAAGCAACTTCAATTCCTACAATCCCCTGATTATCAGAACCTGTAAATCCCAGTACCTTACTCGCCAGAGAATCATATGGATAATATCTTTTATAGTCCTCATCCACCATGACACCGTCAAGGTTCATCTCTCTTAATATATCAGCAGTTTCCTTATCCACATTACTCTTGATCTTTTCACGTATAGTATTGGCCTTTACCTTCTTTCGTACTTTATCTTCCTCTAATGATAAAACCCTGCAAAGAGCTTCTACAACTTTGTCCTCATCTGTAATCTGGGAGTGAATGACTGAAATAGAACATACCGGTTTATTGCCGGCTAACTCTACGCCATTTCTATCATAAATAACTCCTCTTTTTGCTTTTATACTTCTCTCCCTCTCATGGAGAGCCTCGGCTTTCTTCAAATAATAATCTGACCTTGCTATCATCAAGTATGAAAGTCTTCCTATCAACATAATAAATGCAAGAATGATCAATAATGCCACAACAAATATTTTTTTCCGTGTAAAAGTTTTTAACATGTGGACTCCCGCAGTTCTTTCTTACTAATCTTATTACAGAATATTTACAGTTATGATAACTATTCCTTTGCCAACCAAAAATATCCCATACATATACTGCGGACACCACGTTTACGTAAATAACCCAGGCATAGCCCACCTCTCCCAAAGTAAACCATGCCTTTTCAATCCATTAGAACCTGCCACCGGTAGATCCTAAACCTGCTATCTTTTATTCCTGTTCAGACTCTGTTCCCTGCTCTGTAGTACTTTCTGTCGTCACTTCCGTTGTTGTTTCTGTTACCGCCTCCGTCACTCCTTCCGCAGAAGTTTCAGACGAATTTTCTTCACTGGTATCCTGTTGTTCGGCCTCCGGTATATCTCCAGTGTAAACTGGTGTCGCTACCTGATCTCCAATATTGGGATCCCCTTCACTTTCTCCTGTCTCCGTCTGATATATATTCATATAGGGAAGCAGTTCTGCAAAAATACGCTGTGCGATAATTGTACCAAGACCTGAACTTGACTGATCCTCTACATAAGGCTCATCCACCGTTACATATACTACCACCTGTGGATTTTCAACTGGTGCAAATCCAATGAAGGATAACAAATATTTATTATTGCCACGCGGAATCTTCTCTGCTGTACCGGTTTTTCCGCCAATTGTATATCCTTCCACTTTGGCTTTTTGGGCTGTACCGGAATCAACAACCTTAAAAAGTGCCTGTCTCATAAATTCAGATGTTTCGGAAGATATTGTTTTTCTCAAAATCGTAGGCTCAATATTATTAATGATTCCTCCGTTCTCATCCACTATCTGTTTTACCATATGCGGTTCATAATAATTCCCGCCATTAATCACGGAACAAAACGCTGTTCCTAACTGCATCATTGTCACCGTAGGTCCCTGTCCGAATGAAGAGGTTGCAAGTTCCACTGGATTTAAGCCTGCCTCATCATAAATTTGTCCGGAAGCTTCTCCCAAAAGATCAACATGAGTAAGTTTTCCAAATCCAAACACCTCCTGATACCTGGCAAATGCTGCTCTTTTTTCAGCCTGTGCAATCTGCATCAGTGCTACATTGCAGGACTGCATCAGTGCCTGCTCTACCGTCACCTGTCCGTGTCCACTATGATTATGACAATTAATATCATAATCCTCTACCTCCAGATTGCCGCCGCAAAAATAACTCTCATTCCCTTTAATCACATCATCTTCCAATGCACCTGATATTGTAAAGGTTTTATATGTAGAGCCTGGTTCAAAGTTATCGGATATGATAAAATTGCGCCATGCTTTATTCAGACACAATAACCGGAAATCCTCTGACAAACTGTTTATCTTTTCATCTGCCGATATTCCGCCATTTTCCAATATTGCTTTTAAATCAGCTTTCTCCTCCGGCAGTTCCTCACCTTCTTTTGTCTTAAAATATGCTTCTACTGTCTGGTCAGATAACAAATACTGAATCCCTTTATCTTCAAACATATATTGGATGGCACTATCCTCATAAGGCTCATTCAGATCAAAACTGTTCGAATTGGCCAATGCCAGTATTTCTCCTGAATTCGGATCCATTACCAAAGCCGATACATTTCTTGCTCCGGTTTCTTCCATAAACTCATTAATCTTTTTCTCAACTATATTCTGAGCATTTGCATCAATAGTGGATACTACATTATATCCGTTTACCGGTGCTTTCGTAGTCCGTTCCAATGTCATATCTTCTGTCAGATATCCATATTCCCTTCCGTTAACACCATTCAGTTCACTACTGTAATATCCCTCGATTCCACCTTGTCCCACATTACCGCTTACAGTAAATCCTATCGCATGGCAGGCAAGAGAACCATATGGATAATATCTGTTGTACTCATCCTCAAACCATATTCCCTTTACATTCTGACCTTCTTTCGTCTCCAGAAATTTATTAAAGGGCTCCACTTGTTCATAAGAAAGCTTCTTCAGCATCTTTTTATATAAAGATTTATCATCCTTTAATGCTTCATTAACCGCTTCTTCCGTAATATCAAAATACTGATGAAGTGCTTTTATGGTTGCCGATTTTACCTTGTCACTTTGCAATACATTTTTCGGCTCCATAATCAGATTATAAACCTTTTCACTTGTGGCAAGCTGCGTCCCATTCCTATCCAGAATGTCGCCTCTCCGATATGGAATCTCTATACTGTCATAGCTTTGCTGTGCCAGTACGATTTTCTCATAACGTTTCCCATCCTTTAAATTAATGTACAGCATTCTTGCCACTAAAAGCAGAAACAATAATGTAAAAATTACTGCCATTACAAATAATTTATTCTGCATTCTGGCAAGGAAACGTTTTCTCTTTTTTGCCATATTATCACCTTATCTTATTCAACCGGTACATCCTTAAACTGTTTTACGTAATCCGGATTAGTTGCCTTATATGAAACAATTTGTCCACTCTTGGGATATACCATTCCCAGTTCTTTTGTTGCCACCTCCAGCACTTCCGGTAAATTAACTGAACTCTCTAGTCTCTTGCTGGTTTCATTGTTAGTTTCGGTCAGTTCATTTAAACTGCTTTCCAGCCTGGCAATCTGTCTTCTCTGGTCTGTAATATCTGCCTGTAACGTTAACATGTTAATACATGATACAAATAAAAAGACCGTTGCAGTTACCAACGCCATAGTATATTTTAAATCAAACGCTTTTGCACGTCTTGTATTACGACTAATTTTCTCATTAACTTTATGTTCTCTGCGTTCCGGCTTCTCTATTCTCTCCGGTACTGCATTCAGCTTTCTAGCTGTGTTTCCCTCCACGTAATGATACCGTCTTTCATTTTTTGAATCCAATTCTCTCATTCCCCTTTTCTAAAATACGTCTTATCTTCCGTATCCCCAGATATTCCCCTTTTATCAAGTGTCTATTTACTTAAATACCAATCATGCCTTTTCAAATATCCGTAATTTGGCACTTTTACTTCTTCGATTCTCCTCTAATTCCTCTTCAGACGGTAAAATTGGTTTCCTTGTCATTACTTTTCCCCTGGAAACCTTACCACATACACATTTAGGAAAGTCGGGAGGGCATGTGCAAGGATTTTCATTAGTTTTAAATATCCTTTTTACAATCCGATCTTCTAATGAGTGGAACGTAATGATGCAAATTCGGCCCCCTGGATTTAACAAATCTATCATTTGGTCGATGGATTGTTCAAGAATGGTCAGTTCTTTATTTAATTCAATCCTGATAGCCTGATAAGTTCTTTTGGACGGGTGCCCTCCTGCAGACCTAGCTCTAATTGGTATAGCAGCCTTTATAATGTCATTCAGCTCAAAGGTTGTCTCAATGACTTTTTCCTGTCTTGCCCTGCATATATGCTTGGCAATATTTTTGGCGAATTTTTCTTCGCCATAATCTCTGATCACTCTGTAAAGTTGCATTTCCGAATAATCATTTATAATATCTTTGGCAGTCATATCCTGCCTTTGATCCATTCTCATATCGAGAGGTGCATCCTCTCTGTAAGTAAATCCTCTCTCAGGTGTATCCAGCTGATAGGAGGATACCCCCAGGTCAAGAACTATACCATCAACACCGCTGATGTTCAGCTCTCTTAAAACCTGAGGGGTTTTCTGATAATTGCTTCTTATAATATCAATCTTTATTTTATCTTGATATGGTAATAGCCGGATGCCTGCTGCCTTAATGGCAGCTGCATCCTGATCTATTCCTATGAACCTACCTTTACCGGACAAACGTTCACATACATAAAATGCATGTCCTCCACCACCCACGGTGCCATCCACATAAGTTCCGTCTCTTTTGATATTCAGTCCCTCTATGGTTTCCTCCAGCAAAACTGACTTATGTGAAAATTCCACGTTTATCCTCCTATATCATAATACCTAAATCCTCGATTCCTTGTGCTAATTCATTGAAATCGATGTCATCAATATTGTTCTTCTCTTCCCATTTTTCTTTGCTCCAGATTTCAGCACGTTCTCCTACACCAACCACGGTTACGTCTTTTGTAATCTCTGCAAACTCTCTTAAATTTGCCGGCAAAAGAATTCTTCCCTGATTGTCCACTTCACAATCTGTAGCACCGGCCTGAAAAAATCTTTTGAACTTTCTTGAGTTCTCATTAGTCATTGGAAGCTGTCTTAACTTGCCTTCAAATATCTCCCACTCTTCATTTGGGTAAGCAAATAAGCAACCATCCATTCCTCTTGTCACAACGAAAGACATCCCTAATTGTTCTCTTAACTTTGAAGGTACGATCATTCTGCCCTTGGCATCCACGGAATGATTATATTCACCTTTTAATCCCTTGGACATGATTCTCACCTTCCCCTGTCTCTCGTTTGTAAATATGCCTTGTGTTTTTGATAAATCCACCACAATTTACCACTGTTTACCACAATTCACCACTTACAACCACTATTGTACCCTATCAGGTTATAGAATGCAATAAAAGATTTACCCATATCCCATTGTGAAATTAGCTAAAGTTCCTCTGTCATTTTTATGCAATATGCACATTTTTCAGCCTGCTTTTCTGTTGTTTTTTCTCACTTTGCACAATATCTTGTGCATCCCTATATTTGACACACAGATATATTGTGTTTTCCTATCTTAAGATTCTATTACGCATTTTCCCTTCCTTTTTAGTGGGGAAAAGTGGGAAAATCCCCCACCATGAAAACATGTCACACATTTTGCAGGTTTTATCTAACTACAAAAAACCACAGGATTGTAAATTCACACAATCCTGTGGTTATCGTCATTAAAAAATTTCCTTAAGTTATCTATTCTGATTCTGCATTCCGCAGTTTCATCCGTTTATAAATAATGAATATTGATGCGCCCACTACACAAAAGGCGGCTAACAGCTGGGACACCCTAAAATGAATTCCCGGTATCATCAAAGAATCTGTCCTAAGTCCTTCTATCCACACGCGGCCAAGACCATATCCCCAAATATACATAGCAAACATCTCTCCGTCAAATTTCTTGTATCTTCTATATAAAAATATGGCAAGCAGTACACCAATGTTCCATAATGACTCGTATAAAAAGGTAGGATGCACCTGAATAAATTCCATCCCTTCAATGGTGACAACATGATCTATCATTTCCTGTGTAATCACTCCATTATTCACAGTACTAAGCAGATAATTTTTACTTCCAAACCATTCTACCGGAATCGCCATGGCAAATAACGAATCAGTATATCCACCAAATGCCTCTCTGTTAAAAAAGTTCCCCCATCTCCCAAGAATCTGTCCCACTAAAAGTCCCATGGCACACGTATCCAGCATCAGCATTGTGCTGACCTTACGTTTTTTTGCAAAAATCAGCAGCGTAATGATTCCGGCTATGACTCCTCCATAAATGGCTAGACCACCACCGCGTATATTTAACATCCCGAGAATTGTATCCTTAACAGACTGTCCCTCTTTTATATAATCTCCAAGGCTAAACAATACATAGTAAATCCTCGCTCCAAGTATTGCCGGTATCACCAGCCAGAGCATGTAATCCAGATATAATTCCGAATCCTGTCCGGTTCTTTTTGCTTCCCTCGCAATCAGAACATATCCAAGGATAAACCCAAGCGCTATCACCATTCCGTAAAAACGTATTTCAAAATTGCCGATAAAAAAACCATCTGCCACATTTTTAAGTACAATCCCCAAATTGGGAAAGCGTATCTCGTACATAGCACCCTCCTAACTACACATTAAATTTAAACAGAACCACATCGCCATCCTGTACAATATATTCTTTTCCTTCTGAACGTACCAGTCCCTTTTCCCTTGCTGCCGTCATAGAACCATTCTCTACCAGATCTTTATAATTCACAACCTCTGCACGGATAAATCCTCTCTCAAAATCAGTATGAATCTTCCCTGCTGCCTGAGGTGCTTTCGTGCCTCTTCTGATTGTCCATGCACGGGTTTCATCTTCTCCTGATGTCAGATAAGAAATCAATCCCAGCAAAGAATAACTTGCACGAATCAGCTTGTCCAGTCCTGATTCTGAAAGTCCTAAATCCTCTAGAAACATTTTTTTCTCATCCTCTTCCAGCTCCGATATCTCCTGTTCAATCTGGGCACACACTGCAAATACTTCTGAACCATACTCTGACGCATATTCCTTTACCGTTTTTACAAATTCATTTCCTGCACCATCATCCGTCAAATCATCTTCCGATACATTGGCTGCAAAAATAACAGGTTTTCTGGTAAGAAGGTTATATTCTGCCATCCATGCTTCCTCATCTTCTCCATCCGTTTCAAAGGTAATGGCAAGTTTTCCGTTTTCAAGATGTTCCTTAATCCGCTTCATAAAAGCAAGTTCTTTGGCAATTTCCTTATTGTTATTAGCAGCTCTCGCATTCTTTGCAATTCTTCTCTCTAGTATCTCAACATCTGAAAAAATCAATTCAAAATTAATCGTTTCAATATCTCTTAACGGATCAATGCTTCCATCCACATGTACAACATTGGAATCTTCAAAACACCGCACCACATGCACAATGGCATCAACTTCCCTGATATTTGACAGGAACTGATTCCCCAGTCCTTCTCCCTTAGAAGCACCCTTCACAAGCCCTGCAATATCTACAAATTCAATTACTGCCGGTACTGTTTTCTTGGAACTGTACATTTTTGTCAGAACGTCAATCCTCTCATCAGGTACTGGAACCACTCCAACATTTGGGTCAATCGTACAAAATGGATAATTGGCTGATTCCGCTCCTGCCTTTGTCAAAGAATTAAATAATGTACTTTTCCCTACATTGGGAAGCCCGACGATTCCTAATTTCATTTTTCTATATTCCTCCTAAAATTCCTTTATTTTACATTATACTCTATTTATCTTTATCAGAAAACACACCATCCGGCGCACTATTTCATAACCCCTGATACAGCAACCCACATATTACCATATAACAGCCTAAAAGTCTATATTTTCTTATATTTCTACACTAAACGATAAAAACTCTGTCCCTAATGAAAGAAGTGCCTGAAAGATATTTCCTTCAGACACTATTTAGAAAAAAACTGTCATTCATCTGCAAATGCATTCTCATGATTTTTTACCATGCAGCATCTGCTTTAATGCCTCCTCAATATGTTTGTCAGTCGTGAGTGGACGAGAATCCCTCATCTCAGAAAGTTCTTTTAAATCCTCATTATTAAGGGTAATCACATGTTCCTGTTCACTCTCCGGCTCAGGGATAACGTATAAATTCATTTCTTTTTCCAGTTGGTTTAATCTCCGCATAATATCAGTAATCTGGCTCTTACCCAAATCCACTGTTTCAAGTAGTTCATCGTAAAGACCGGTTATACGTTCACAATCCGGAATATCTTCATAAATATCTTCCGGTTGGTCCATAATTCCTGATTCATTGCCGTTCTCATAAACATACCTGTTATCCTTGATATTCCTGTCTAAGAAATTCAGTGTCTGTGTTATCTTTCCTCCTTCGACTGTTATGATGAGTTTTGCCATACTCCGTCCTCCTTTTTCTTACAATATTGTATAGGGAATGGTACATGACAAACCAGCCTCCTGTTTGTGGTGTTCTTAATTATATCGGTTGAGGTACTATTTATCAGTACGTTCATACCGCACCGTAATAGTTAAAATAGGTAATACGTAAAAGCTGGTGTGCTGCTACATTCACCTTTATGTTTTCCAGTATACTACGGAAATAGGCGATTTTCAAGATTCAACCACTTAATATTTGTGCCTGCATCACTTTTTTATAATTCATCATCTTCCATAATCTGTAAAACCTGTGCTTCTTTATCGTGGGAATAACTGTTTACATACATTTTTTTTATTTACAAAAAATATTATTGTAACTTTAAAATATTTTTAGTATACCCAAAAGGAGATGATTTTATGGATAATCAGGACTTTTGTACCTGCACTGAAACTCTTGCCATGGCTTCCATACCGAAGCAAAACTGGTGTGAACCCTATGAATATAAAAAAGCATTGATGGAAGGCACTATTTTCCCATGTCTCAATCTTCCATTCTATAAAGCTGATGAAGGAGACATCACTTTAAATACCAATACAATTTCTTCTAATCCGGAAGAAACAGAACGAGAAAAATTATTGACCGAAATTTCTACCATAAGCTTTGCGATTAATGACCTAACACTTTATCTGGATACCCATCCAAACTGCAAAAACGGTCTGGCTCTTTTTCATGAACTGTTAAAAAAACGTCTGGATATGCTGGCAGATTTTGCCGGCAGATTTTATCCTTTAACACAAATCTCCATGATAACTGGAGACTGTAACTGCGACTGTTATGGATGGAGTGAAGGACCCATGCCCTGGGAAGGAGGTTTAGTATAATGTGGAGCTATGAAAAACGACTGCAATATCCCGTAAAAATAAAAAATACCTGTCCAAAAACTGCACAGCTGATTATCAGTCAGTATGGTGGACCGGATGGAGAACTTTCTGCTTCTATGCGTTATCTGGCACAGCGTTATTCCATGCCTGTAAAAAAAGTAGGAGGTTTATTGACAGATATCGGTACTGAGGAAATCAATCATATGGAAATCATCTGTGCGATGGTTTATCAGCTGACCAAAAACTTAACACCGGAACAGGCAAAAACTGCCGGTTTTGATGCATATTACATTGATCATACTGCCGGACTATGGCCACAGGCTGCTGCCGGAGTACCTTTCACTTCATTGGAATTTCAATCCAAAGGTGATGTAATGGCTGATCTGTATGAAGATCTTGCTGCGGAACAAAAGGCTCGAACAGTATACGACAACCTGCTCCGAGTCATAGAAGATCCTGATGTACGAGCCCCTCTTAAATTCCTTCGAGCAAGAGAAATCATACATTTCCAGCGTTTCGGTGAAGCACTGGAAATGACAAAAGAAAAAATGGATGCAAAAAATTTCTATTTCTTCAATCCTGAGTTTGACAAAAAAATGTATAACAAAGAACTATAAATAATACCCATAAAAAAGATGCCTTATGTAAAAACAAAAGGCATCTTTTTTATTCCATCTGCATACTATTCATCCCAATTATGATAAACTGCCTGCACATCATCATCTTCATTCAGCAAATCCAGAATCTTATTCATCTTTTTAATATCTTCTTCACCTGTAAGCTCCACCCATGTCTGGGGAACCATCGTTACTTCTGCCGATACCATGGGGACCTTTCCTGTCTCCAAAGCTTCCCGTACTACCGAAAAATCATCCGGTGCTGTCAAAATCTCGTAACTATCTTTTTCATCTACAAAATCCTCAGCCCCTGCATCCAACGCCAGCATCATAAGATCATCTGCATCTAATTCGCATTCTTCTTTGTCTACAATAATCTGTCCTTTTTTATCAAACATAAAAGATACGCACCCTGTAGTTCCCACATTTCCTCCGCCTTTTGTAAATGCGTTTCTTACATTAGATGCAGTCCGGTTCTTGTTATCTGTCAGTGCATCTACTATAATTGCTGTACCATTCGGTCCGTATCCTTCATATGTAATGGATATATAATTCACGGAATTGGCATCTCCAGCGGCTTTCTTGATGCCTCTTTCAATGGTATCGTTAGGCATATTGTTTGCCTTTGCCTTTGCTATCACATCACGAAGTTTGGAATTATTATTGGGATCTGCGCCGCCCTCTTTTACTGCTACTGCAATTTCCCTTCCAATAATCGTAAATATTTTCCCTTTGCCGCATCATTTTTCTCTTTTTTATGCTTAATATTTGCAAATTTTGAATGTCCTGACATTTTTCTAACTCCTATCTTTAAATAATAATCATTCACACATGTGCTATATTTTAACACTATGTACACTCTTTTTCAAGTATAATCAGGAGCAAAGACAATACAAAAAAGGACTGACGCAATAAAGAATCCACTTTCGTTTTACTATATAAATTCAGTAAAAGAAAATTTTCCTGATGCGGCAGTCCCTATGTACCAAGTTGCTATGCACCTACATACTCAGATGAGTCAAATGCAAGGATCAACATAAAAATTGGATTTAAAAACAATAGTCCGAATCCAAAGCCCACTCCATGACCAAATGCCTTTGCCAATTTGAAGTACAGCATGATGCCGAATACAATATTAACAAGCGGTATCAGAAGTGTCAGAAAATACCATCCATTCCCAAAAATAATCTTATACAGCACATAAGTGTTATAGATTGGGATAATACTTGCCCATCCCGGTTCACCTGCTTTTGTGAAAATTCTCCAAATTGCAACAATTGATAAAACTAACAATGCCAGGCATATAATTGAATATACACCCGAAAATAGTGCTAATACACCTGCTGTCGCAGGGTCATAGCTTACTGTCATTAATGATGTTAACATAAAACATCCTCCCTCATAATTATTTACAAAGCTTTTGTATGACAATAATCTACCAACAATGACACAATTTGTCAATTCCTTAATTTGAACGTTTTCATATTTGCATTATTTTTGTAATATTCTTACACAGGCTTACTGCTATCCGGAAGCCTCCCCTGCAGCTCTTCTTTTCTTTTTGTTGCATTTCTCAATAATTTATAGAAAGATGCTGCAACAGGCACTCCCAAAAGCATTCCTGCTACTCCGCCAAGACCGCTGCCAATCATAATAGCAGCCAATACCCATATGCCAGGAAGTCCAATGGAGGAACCGACCACTTTGGGATAGATCAGGTTTCCTTCCAGCTGCTGTAAAATCACAAGAAAAATCAGAAATACAACAGCCTGTTTCGGATCTACCGTAACAATCATAAAAGCTCCCAGTGCTGCACCAATATATGCACCAAAAATAGGAATTAATGCTGTCAAACCAACTAATGCGCCAATAGGGCCGGCATACGGAAGCCGTAAAATCCACATTCCCAATGCACAAAGACTTCCCAGAATGACAGCCTCTGTAGCCTGTCCAAGAATAAAACTGGAAAAACTTTCATCTATGATACCCAGAACATATACTGTCTTTTCATAGAGAGAAGTCTTCATAAAAGCCTTCATCATACGATTGATTTTAACTCCAATCTCCTCTTTGCATGCCAGTACGTACATACTGAAAATAAGCCCTACCACCACATTTACCACTGCTCCAAAAAAAGAGCCTACAATTGTGGTAGCTGAAGTCAAAAGTCCTTTTGTTCCCGTCATCAAACCTGTCGAAACCTTATTAATGATATTTCCCCAATCCAGATCTAATTCCGTCAGCTGCTTTTGCAAAGCCGGCAATTCATCTGATTTTTCTATCAGAAACTGTATCACATTCTGAAACACCTCTGGTACATCTTTTGAAATAATCACAAAGCAATCGATAACCTGTGGAATTACCAGATACAGCACAAAAATAACAATTAATATCAGTAATGCCAGGGAAAATACCATACACATCCCTCTTTTAGTTTTTACAATCAGCTTATTTCTACTTTTGGGAAAATAAATTTTTTCCAGGCGCACCATCAAAATATTCAAAATATACGCAAACACACATCCCAAAATCAAAGGATACGCAACCGACAAAAGCCTGCCGCCCCAATTCAAAATCCATTTAAAATACAAGACGAACAAGCATAAAAATGCTACAACAAACCCATATTGAATAAAATGTTTCATATTATGATTTTTCACAGCAAAACCTCCCATAGCTATTTATTAAATGAGAATAGTATACCATATATTACCAAAAATACAATCTTTCCAATCACTTTCTATATTACCTGAATTTCCCGTTCCAATTTTCCCTGAATATTTTCCATATTATTTTTAATCTACTTTTCCCAACTATATTGCTACCATTCCACTTTTTTGATATGATAAGAACATCATGGAAGATTAGAACTCAGGAGGATACTATGGATTCCGAAACACAAAGTATATATACAACCATTATGTCCATTGCAGACAAAATTGATAAGCATTTAATGAAGAAAAATGATGTAACTGAGAGTGTAAAAGAGCTTTTGCGCATTGACTTACGCAATTTTCTTATTTTCCTTACAATTGCAGACCATATAATATCAAAGGACGAAATCCGCTATATCAATAAATCCCTCGGTTACAGCTTTGACGATATGACTATGAAAAAATTTGCACTGGAAAGCAATATGGTCCGCGAAGATTTTCTTAACAGCCCTCCTGCATCCATGCAATACTTTTTAGAATACGGCAAAGATGAATATATCATACACGAATCCAGGTACTACGATATCAAAAAACTTTATATCCTCATTTTCCAGTCACTAGGTGAAGATTTTTTGTCAAGCTGCAAACATATGGATATAACAGAGGTAAACCAACTGACCCGCTACCGTTTTATGCTGGAAAGCAAAATAAGGGCATTTGTGAAAAGCGGAGGTGTTACTCCAAGCAGACCTGACAGCATTCCTTTCAAATTGAAGTCCCGCCAGGAAGAGGAATCTCAGACTGATATCCCTTTTATTGGCAATGTTACCGGTGGTGACAAGTCCCTTGAAGACTTGGATTCTTTGTTAAAAGAATTAGAATCTTTAGTCGGTCTGTCTTCTGTCAAAACGGAGGTTAAAAATCTGATAAACCTTTTAAAAATCATAGATATCCGTAAACAAAATAATCTGAAAGCTCCTTCCGTTACAAAACATTTTGTTTTTACAGGAAACCCGGGAACCGGTAAAACCACTGTTGCAAGGCTTCTCTCTCAGATTTATTGTGCCCTGGGCATTCTTTCCAAAGGACATATCGTAGAAGTAGACCGTTCCGGCATGGTTGCAGCTTATATGGGACAAACCGCAATTAAGGTAAAAGAAGTTATTGACCGAGCTTATGGCGGTGTATTATTTATTGATGAGGCTTACTCCCTTGCCAACGAAACTCCGGGAGGAGATTTCGGACAGGAGGCCATTGACACCCTTGTAAAAGCCATGGAAGATAATCGTGAGGATTTAATCGTTATCGTTGCCGGATATCCCGACTTAATGAAAAAATTTATAGAATCCAATCCAGGACTCAAATCAAGATTTCAAAAAACTATTCATTTTCCTGATTACAGTGCCGAAGATTTATACCAGGTATTCCTTAAATTCTGTAAGGAAAATGATTATATACTCAGCCCTGACGGAGAGATTTATCTAAAAGAAAAACTAGAAGAATACGTCCAAAATTCTGATAAATACTTTGGCAACGCCAGAGATGTCCGGAATTTTCTGGATATTGCTATATCTGCTCAGGCAAACCGCCTGTTAAATGAAAACGAAACTTCACCGGAAGCACTTGTCACATTGCAGCCAATTGACCTTTCAAACATCTTTGAACAAAAAGGAGATGATGTCAAATGACCCTGCTTGCTTATCAAATCTTTCAGACCGTAGTGGAACAGGGAAGCTTTCAGCATGCCGCAGAAGTCTTAAATTTAACCCCTTCTGCAATCAGCCATGCTATCTCCACAGCAGAAAAGGAATTAGGATTCCCACTGTTCAACCGTAACAAAAACGGGGTTACTCTTACCAGCTATGGTGAAAATCTTCAGCCATATATTCTAACTGTATTAAATAGTGATGCCAAGCTTCAACAGGCCATTTTGGAATTTAACGGCTTAACCCATGGATCTGTAAAAATAGGAACCTTTTCCTCTGTCTGTAACAATTTTATACCTGATTTGGTCACCAGCTTTTCCAAATCGCATCCTAACATCGAAATTAAAATTTATCAGGGAACCTATGACGATGTATATAACTGGCTTAAAACAGGTGTCGTAGATCTTGGTTTTCTTTCAGAGTCCAGTTGTAAAGATTTACCGATTGTTCCACTATATAAAGATGAATTGCTTTGTGTTGTTCCCAAATCATTCCGCACAAAACGCCAGAACTACATCCAGCTGACAGATTTGAAGGAACAGAATTTTGTTTCCCAAAGCGAAAGTACAGATGCAGATATCCAGAAACTTTTTCGTAAATATGAACTCAAAATCCGTTCTTCCTGCCATGTAGTGGATGATTTAAGCACCATTGCCATGGTAGCTGCCGGACTCGGAATCTGCATCATGCCCAAACTCGTTATGAAGCACATTCCCTATGATGTAAATATGTATCCGCTAAAACCGGCCGAACATCGAACCATCGGAATCTGTTCACTAAATCCGGAATTGATGGCTCCTGCTGTCAAGAGTATGCATAAACATATTCTTAAATATTTTAAAAAATTGAATATTAATAAAAATTAGGGAAATGATTGGACATATTTCATGAAGAGATTCAGACTCGAATTTGAATGTATATTGTTAATCGTTTATACATTGTTATTTCTTCTTCAAGTGATTTTATTTATACGTTTTTTTAAAAAGAGAATTTTGCAGAATTTGTTTATTCTTTTATTGCAAGTATTGTTTTTGCTGGTATGTTAATATTATCCATAGCATGCAGGATAATATTAACATTTATAACCAGAATAAAACAACGCTCCCATTCCTAAGCTGGCATTACTGAAGTTTAGTCTTACCGCCCATATACGGCTGTAATACTGTGGGAACATTTACCGTTCCGTCTGCGTTCAGGTTGTTCTCCAAAAACGCAATCAGCATACGTGGAGGGGCAACTACTGTATTATTTAAAGTATGTGCATAATATTTACCGTTTTCACCGTCTACCCGGATTTTCAGGCGTCTTGCCTGTGCATCACCCAGATTGGAACAGCTTCCGACTTCAAAATATTTTTTCTGTCTTGGAGACCATGCCTCCACGTCAATAGATTTTACCTTGAGATCTGCCAAGATCCCCGGAACAGCATTCCAATGTACGTACAGGAATATCCAGACTTCTGAACAAATCTACGGTATTCTGCCATAACTTTTCAAACCACATTTTACTCTCTTCCGGTCTGCATACCACGATCATCTCCTGTTTTTCAAACTGATGAATCCGGTAAACACCTCGTTCCTCAATTCCATGTGCTCCCTTTTCCTTACGAAAACATGGGGAATAACTGGTAAGTGTTTTGGGTAAAGCCTCCTCTTTGATAATCGTATCAATAAATTTACCAATCATGGAATGTTCACTGGTTCCGATCAAATAAAGGTCTTCACCTTCAATCTTATACATCATGGCATCCATTTCCGCAAAACTCATAACACCTGTTACTACATTAGCTCGAATCATAAAAGGCGGGATACAATACGTAAATCCTCTGTCAATCATAAAATCTCTTGCATAAGAGATAACTGCCGAATGCAGTCTTGCAATATCTCCCATCAGATAATAAAATCCATTACCGGCCACCTTGCCTGCCGCATCCAGATCAATCCCGTCAAACTTCTCCATAATCTCTGTATGGTATGGAATCTCAAAATCCGGAACTACCGGCTCACCATATTTCTTAATCTCCACATTCTCACTGTCATCTTTACCGATTGGAACAGAAGCATCAATAATATTAGGAATCACCATCATAATCTTTGTAATTTTTCCCTGTAACTCTTTTTCCTGTTCCTCCAAAGCAGCAAGCTCTGCTGAACGCTCCGTTACCAGTTTTTTCGTCGCCTCAGCTTCCTCCTTTTTGCCCTGCGCCATCAAAGCACCAATCTGCTTGGAAATCTTATTCCGTTCTGCCCGAAGTGCATCAGCCTTCCCCTTTGCCTCACGGCTTCTGGTATCCAATTCAATCACCTCATCTACCAACGGTAATTTCTCTTCCTGAAATTTGTTTTTGATGTTCTGCTTTACGACGTCAGGATTCTCGCGTAAAAATTTAATGTCGATCATGTGTTTTTCTCCTATCTTTAATACCCTAAAATTCTATTATACAATTCCATATATTTTGTAGCTGATTTATCCCATGAAAAATCTTCCTTCATACCTCTTACCACCATTTTATTCCAATCATCTCTATGGTCATAATATATTTCCTTGGAATAATTAATAATTTTCAACATTTCATCTGCATTATAATTTGTAAAGGAAAAACCGGTTCCCGTCCCTTCATACTCATTATAAGGTATAACTGTATCCTTAAGACCTCCTGTTTCCCTAACAATAGGAACAGTTCCATAACGCAGGGAAATAAGCTGTGTCAGTCCGCAAGGCTCAAATCTTGAAGGCATTAACATAGCATCTGCGGCTGCATACAATCTGTGTGCTCTTTCGTCTGAATAAAAAATATTAGCAGACACTCTGTCAGAATATACCCATTGATAATGTTTAAACATATTCTCATATTTTGCCTCACCGGTTCCAATCACTACAAACTGTACATACGGATCCACGATCCCCTCCATTACCCAGTCTATCAAATCGAGACCCTTCTGGTCTGTCAAACGGGAAATAATGGCGATCATATATTTATTCTCATCCACAGGCAGTCCAAGTTCTTTTTGCAATTCCATTTTATTTGCAGCTTTTCCCTTTTTATAGCTTCTCACATTATACTTTTTAAATATTTTTTCATCTGTATTGGGATCATACACATCATAATCAATTCCGTTCACAATGCCACAGAGCTTCTGATTATGGAAACGCAATAAATCATCAAGATTTTCCCCATATTCAGGTGTCTGGATTTCTCCCGCATACGTATCACTTACAGTAGTAATATAGTCAGAATATACCATACCTGCTTTTAACATATTACCATCTTTATAAAATTCCATACGATCGGGGGTAAATACATAATCCGGCAATCCTGAAATATATTTGAATGTCTTAACATCCCACACTCCCTGAAACTTCAAATTATGTATTGTCATAATCGTCTTGGTTCCTGCAAAAAATGGATTATCATGATACAAAGTTCTCAGATAAACCGGCACAAGTCCTGCCTGCCAGTCATGGCAGTGAATGACATCCGGTTTAAAATTAATAACAGGCAGAATTGCCAAAGCCGCCTTACTGAAAAATGTAAATTTCTCAATATCAAAACGAATGGTTCCATACGGTGCCCAGCCTGAAAAATAATATTCATTATCAATGAGATAATATGTGATACCATCTAATTCATAAGTCATGATGCCAACATGAACATTCTCAAATCTCTGTCCTAAATCCATATAAAAATGATGAACATATTGGAATTTCTCTCTATACTCCCAAGGAATGCATGTATAGTTGGGTATTACTACACGTACATCATACTCTTCTTTTGGAAACATCTTAGGAAGTGCCCCGACAACATCTGCCAATCCTCCGGTTTTAATAAAAGGAACACACTCTGAAGCTACAAACAAAATATTTTTCATAATTACGCCCTCCAATTTAGTAACCACTTTTACATAGTAAAATTTTATCATAGCAACAACAGCCAACTATATACTGCACAATGCCACTAAACATATTATACCCTTTTTTACAATATCTGTCTACGAAACCTTCTTATTTTTTCAGTTCATCCAAAGTTTTCTTATATGCCCCGATAAAATCCCTTTCAAAATCACGTACTTCAGGCAAATCCATATCCTTTAATTTGGTATAAACTGCCGCCTTTGCACTGGAAAATTCACGGTTACCTGTTTTTTCCTCTTCCAGACATTTTATATATGCGGATAATTTATCTGCTGCTTTTACCAGTTTCCACAAATACTCCTCTCCCTCTTTCGGAAACAAAATAGATTCATATTCTTCATAAAGATAATCTGGAAGCATGGATAAAAGTTCCTTCGCCGCCTGTTTTTCTACATTTTTATATGCCTCTTTTGTATCCATATTATAATACTTAACTGGTGTCGGCATGTCGCCTGTTATAATCTCTGTACAGTCATGATACATCCCGATTAAAGCTGCCCGTTCCGCATTCAAGCACCTGCCATATTTTTTGTTACTAATAAGTGCCAATACATGGGCAATCATTCCAACCTCCAAAGAGTGTTCACTTATATTTTCAGGATAGGAATTACGCATCAACGCCCATCTGTTAATATATTTCATCCTTGCCATCATGGCAAAAAAGGAACTGTCATATTCCTTGTATTCTTCTCTCTCCATCAATCATCCCCCATTTCTCAAAAGTCTAACACAGCAGATGTACAAACACACAAATGATTTTACCTAATTATCAACGAGCCAGGACCCTAATACAGTCTGGGACAGCAAATGTTTCCTCCACAGCACAAATTACAGAAAATATTTGCCAGGCAGAGTTTAAAACAAAAATCGGATCCTTCCATTCCCGGCATGCCATACTCCATTCCCCTGCCTGTATACCATGTACCACCATTTTGCATGACATTATAAAACTGCCGGTACTCTGCATTACCGGGCTCCATACGCATAGCTGTCTGAATATGCTCTAAGGCCCTCGCCTGATTGCCCAGTCCCTGATTAGCAATTGCCGAAATATAATACCATTTGCCATTTTTATTTTCAATATCAGACAAAACCCTGAGTGCAGACTGATAGTCTCCGCCCCTGATATAATTCATTGCTGCATTTAAATATGTGGAATCTTTATCATCTCCATAAGACGTGCTGCCAGTCCGTCCGTAACCCTCTCCAAACCCACTGAAACTGCCAAAACCACCATATCCGTTACCAGCATAACCGCTTGCATTACTATACCCTCCGGCATTTCCATCCATAATCATCTGATATGCCTGCTGTACTTCCTTAAAACGTTCTTCCGCCTGTTCTTTATTCGGATTATTCACATTTGCATCCGGGTGATATTTTCTGCTCAGATTACGATATGCCTTTTTTATTTCTTCTTCAGATGCATCCGGTGATACACCTAATATATCATACGGACTTTTCATTTTCTACCTCCATATTTGTAACCAATTCTGCTTTAGCAATACATCCATCCACCTTTTCTATCTGGCTGTCTCATTTTACTCTAAAGCCATTCTTTTCTTCTTGACTTCTTCATATTTTGTCCATATACCGGAATAAATTATATTTCGAAGAATATCTGCATTTTCAGTAATCGGAAGCTTCTCAAATGTTTGGGCAAACTCAGCTGCTATCATCGTAAGCAGCTGCTTGACCCATTCATCAAACCCCTCTTCTTTTTCTCTCTCCAAAAAGGGATTAAAACAACCCTTTCTCCTGTCCTGCCCTAAATCTTCATAAGCATCTACAATATAAATAAATTTCCCCATATAAAACCCGATATTCCGAAGATATTTTTCCCACTCATCTTGTTTTACCACAAATATTTCTTCCAGTAAATGCCCAAAAGTTCCGGACAAGCGATCAATATCCAAACTTCCCATTTTTTCAAGCATCAACAGGCTGTCCATACATTCTTTTACAATCTTTTCCTGTCTTTCATAGCATAAACCTATGTTCTTTACTTTCTTTTCAATGCTCTTCCCATAAATTCCTTTTATAATATTCCCTTCATCCTTAAAATCATCTCTGCATTTATACCATGTGAGCAGTATATTCATATCTGCCACATATTCTATCATTTTATTACTCTTTATCCGCTGTTTTCTTACAGGATGAAGAACACACCTATTCAGACATTCCATTTCCTGAGGCTCATACAACAGGCTTAAAAGCATTGCCAGAAATGTCATATCGTAACTTAATGTTATCTGTCCCTGTATACCGTATTTTTCCTTTAACATTCTGCAAAGTCCGCAATAATAAGAACGATATTCATGAAATTCCCTAATCCGCAGTTCCGGCTCATTCACCACTACATAACCAAACATTTTTAATCTGCTCCCAAACAATATCCTTTAAACATTTCATCAGCTTTTTTTCTTAAACTGATATTTACACTTCGGGCATGTTACCATAATCTTTCCTTTTCCTTTCGGAATCCGTATTTTCTGTCCGCATTTTCTGCACTTATATATCCTGTATGGATCTGTTGTCTGCTTTCCATATTTTATGCGGTATCTGATTTTGGCAAAAACATTGCGAATCCCCCATGTGGAATCCAAAAACTTCTGATTCTGTGCATACCTTTTATTGATATTTTTAGAAAAAATCCTTATATACGCATAAACAAGCAAAACCCAACAGATAATCTGCAAAAAGGGTATTCTCATAAACATGGCAGCAAATGCCAGAATAACTGCTGACCATATCATGAAATTGGATAACTGGTCTACCCCATATCTCCCCTTCATAAATTGTAACATTCTCTGCTTAATCCCTGTTTTCTGATTCATTCCGAAACACCTCTTTAATATTTAATAATCATCAACTATATACCACTTTTGTGTCTATTTTATGTCTTTTTAATACCTCAATATAATCTTTTTGTTTTTCCTGAATTTTTATGCTGATTTACAATATTTTATTCTTTTAATTTTTTATTCTGATTCTGCTATTTATACCACTCTACAGCATTCTAATTTCAACCTTATTATAAACACTTGCTTTCCTTTCCGACATATCAAAATATATTCCTATTACCAGACTCTCGATTTTGACAACAATCAGTTACTTTATAAACGCAAAAAATCCCAGAACCTTGTAACCATCAAAGTTCTGGGATTCTAAAATGAAGAGCGCGAGACGGGGATCGAACCCGCGACCCCCTCCTTGGCAAGGAGGTGCTCCACCGCTGAGCCACTCGCGCATATCTTAACGACAGGTATTAATATATCAAATTCAGAAATATTTGTCAATAATAAATTTCACTTTTTTTCAAAAAAAATACGGATAAATGTTTTTTTACTTTCTCCCACCTTATTTTATCAATTTACTACCTGCCTTCGGATAAACCTGATAATCTTCTGTAATCCCTCCATAATATACTTCTACCTTATTCTTATTAGCATCTAAAGTATAGTAAAAGCATCTTTTATCAACATCAAACTCATTGCCGTCTGCATCTTTTTTTGACTTTCCTTTTATATCAGCAACACCTAGTGTATCATATACCTCTTTTTTGAAATCACTGCCATCCATATCAGATACCGGCTGCGGAGTTGCATGCTCGACTGCATTGTCCCTGACTGTATCATTCACCACACAAGACATAATTGCCATGGCAATTTCTCTTCCCGTATTTATATCCGTACTAAGTCTTGATTTATGTATATATTTTATCAAAGCTGGTGTTAATACCCCTGCCAATATAGCCATAATAGCAATTACAATAATCAATTCAACCATTGAAAATCCTCTATTTTTCATATACACTCCCCATTAAAGAAAAAAATTGCTCAAGTCTTCTTTCACTTTTCAATCATACCCTTATCAAACTACAAAGTAATCTATAAATAGTCTTTTACAACAGCCACCAGGATCATATGAACATGACCCTGGTCCACTGACTGCAAATCAACAATAACATATTATAAAGCCACCATATCAAAACTTAACCGCTTAATCGTCTGCAAAGTCTTCTCACGGACTTCTTCTGCTTCAAAAGCAGACAGTAAAGAATCTTTGTCAAATTTGTTCTGCATCAAATACTCAATCCAGTCCTCAATGTAATTCTTCACATATTCAACATTTTCGTCTCTCCGGTCTCTAAGATAATCTTCAATATGGTTAATATGATCAATTACTGTAGGATCACTACTCTTACTGCTTACCGGCTTATCATCTGATTCATCCGAAAGCTCAATCACCTTACCCGTTTTAGTAATAATAACTCTTTTATTTGGCGTAGACTCCGGTACAATCTTCTTATCTTTTCGTGCGATCAATATTTCTACAACTTTAATCAGACAAGCCACACTATATGTGCATTCTTCTTCTGTCCTTTTCTCTTTTCCTTTATCCTTATACTGATTCCACAACCACTCAGATTTACATAACATCTCTTCTATCTGCAAATTACTGAACATACGATTTAATTCAGGATTCACAACGGGAGCAGCAGTCTTACCAAATCCAAATTTGGGAACTGATACTGTTTCCTGTTTATTTTGCTCATATTTGGAAGGTACACTAACTTTTGTATAAGTATCCTGAAACATCTTTTTTGCTCTTTCCATATCATAATTGGAACTGATAATAGGTAGATTCTTATTATTCAGTCCATGCCGTACCATATCGTCCGCCGCAAGGAAAATCAAATGCTTCTGTCTGTCTTCCAAAAGCTTCTTAATCTCATAATTTGTTCTGCTCTTTTCCAAAATCGTATTCTTACGAACTTTAAACGCCTTAATCTTTTCCTTAACACTAAAGAATAATTTAAGCAGTGATGGATTCGCATTTACATAATTACCTATCCATGCAAGCTCTACATATTGATGCTCTATACGATTGGATATCTCATATACATTATATCCGTCAAAAACAACATTCAATGTAGTATAAAGCATATCAAGAATTTCATACTTTTCTTCCCATGAACGCGTAGATAAATCCTGATTTACAAGCTGCTTAATGCCACACTCATGAAATACCAGATTATATTCATACAAACCTTCAAATACATTACTCTTATCACTAAGTGACGAACCCGCTCCAAGAATCTGTAAATTTTTCTTCATATTCGGTTCATCTTCAATGTATTTATAAACCTTTTTCACAAATGCAGATACTTCTACCAGAAGACTGTCGATACGCTTATTGTAAATATCCTGTTTGGAAATAGCTGAAATCACGTTCCGGCTTAAAACATTTGTATACTGTGCACTATTACAGTTCCGAATCAGTTCTTTGAAATTCTCATATACCTGCATATTATCAACCGGTATATATTCCGCATTCAACCCATAAAATTCAAATGCCCTGTCATAATCCCCTTTACGGATATAAGAATTAAACAATCCCATACTAAACTGGATTTTATAATCGTTTCCCACATGGGAATCCTCTACAAAATAATCATACAGAACCTCCAGATTATTCAGATATGCCTCTGAATTTGACTCAGAGGGAGGTAAATCCATCTCCATTACTACTTTTATCAAATCCATATATCCCATTACTGCTTTATCATAAGTAGCCGGCCTGTCATCTGCATCTGCAATCTGGTAACAGGTATTAATCAACAAAGGTGCAACCCTTTCCCCGATGAGTCTCATGGCCTCTCCAAAACAATCCAGCTGATATAAATATATAAGCCAGATACTGTATCTATATATACCTGTTGTGTTGATAATCGCATCCGTGTCAGACGGATCAATATCCCCATATACAAATCTAAACAATGGCTCTATCCATTCTTCTATCTCATACCTACCCGGTCGTTTAATATTCTCATCTACAAATTCAGCTAATTCATAAAGCTTTGTACACTGTGCCTTCACATCATCATCAACCAACATAGTAGATAAGTCAAAATTGTGATCCTTTAAATAATCAATTACTAATGCATAAAATCCTTCTTCTACCTGCTCATTCAAAAAGCGAATCAGCATGCCTTTATTGGAAGATGCTGCAATAGATATAATATTTGTATCGTTACCCCGAGTAACATTTGCTGGCAAATTCTGCATTGTAACTCCTCCTTAATACTTACATTTTGTGTGAATTAAATAAATTACACCTCATTAATTCTAATATTATCACAATATTGACTGATTTACAACTGGATTTTATGCTGTTTTCAGCTATTATTACAGATGTGCCTGTACATTTTGTACAAATCTATGTTCATTCCCCAAAAACATTTCTAATAATTTACAAAAAATTATGTCTATTTTATATAAATCTACTTATCATTATTACCCTTTAAGTCCTTTATCAAAAACACAATACCTGTTCCCAAAAATAATAATCCAAATATAATCGCTGTAATCCCTAATCCTTTTTTGGAAATTACTATCAAAGCAATGCCTGCTATCATCATTAATACTGCACATACAAAAAAATTTTTTGTTACCTCTTTCATTTTTAGTCCCTTTCTAAATCAATTAAATATTTTGAATAGCAATAATCATTATCACATATAATATCTAAAATAGCAAATAAAGAATTGCTTTTTCCCCTTTTCCGTATTAAAATAAGTATAACTATTCACCCAGTATATATTAATAAGGAGATTATTATGGCAAAGAATAAGAATAATTTTGGTAAGCTTCTTGCTTTCACGACTACTATAGCCGCAATCGGAGGAGCCTGTTATATCTTCCGTGACAAGATTAAACAAAGTTCGATTTATAAGCTTTCTGCCGATAAGTTTAACGACATTTACGACAAATTTTCCAATAAAGTCTGTACTCCTGAGGAAGATGATTTCTTCTTTGATGATGATTTTGAAGAACCTTTCTCAGAAGATTCAAAAAATGAGCGGGAATATACTTCCATTACGATTAACCCAAAAGAAGAATCTTCTAATGAAGAGCCTGACAAAGTTTCTGCTTCATCAAAAGATTCTTTCGAAGACGAAGCACCAGATGATTTTACATCAACTGAGGATTCCATTCCCACCATCAGCTTTCATTCTGTAACAGAGCCAGTGACCCCGTCAACAGAAGATACAAATGAAGAATCAGCGTCTGCATCAGACACAGCAGAAGTTACTGGTTATGAAAACGAAGGATTATCTGATGTTTCAGAAGATTCAGATGTATTAGAAGAACAGGACAGACTTGACTTTTAATGTTCATGTCATGCTTCCACTACTGTAATAATCCATTTTCTGGTTATTACAGTAGTGTTTTTTTCTGATATTCCTTATTATATGAATCAGGCAGCACTATACTCAAACATTTCACTGAGTGGCCATGTGTATTTCGTACTAAATTCACAGCTATGCTGCTTATTAAGTACTCAATATGGGAGGACGTATATGTCAATCAGTTATCAGGGATTTGCTTATGTTTACGACAAATTTATGGATAATATTCCTTATTCTGAATGGAGCCGGTATCTCGTCTATCTATTTAAACAATACTCCATAACAACCGGACATCTTGTAGAACTCGGATGTGGTACAGGCAATCTTACCCTTCTTATGGCTGATGCCGGTTACAGGATTATCGGAATTGATAATTCTTCCGAAATGCTTTCTGTTGCAGCCGGGAAAACAGGCTCCAGAACCGATATCACACTGCTTTGTCAAAATATGTGTACGTTAGACCTTGGTACATCCTTTGACGGATTCTACAGTATATGTGACAGTCTCAATTATCTGCTAACCCCTGCCGAGATCCTCTCTACCTTTTGCGGCATAAAAAAATATTTAAAAAAGAACGGTATTTTTATCTTTGATTTAAAGACACCTTATTTTTATAAATATGTATTAGGCGATCAGGTATTTTGTGATCATCAGGAGGATTGCAGCTACACATGGGAAAACAGCTATTTTGAAGAAGATAGAATTAATCAGTATGATATGACATTTTTTGTCCGCCAGTCAAAAGATGAACTGTTTAACCGTTTTTATGAAACCCATCATCAGAAAGCTTATGATTTGCCGGAGATTTCAGATATGCTCATCCAGTCCGGTTTAGAATATATCACAGCATATGATGCATTTACCACTAATCCACCTTCACCTACAAGTGAACGAATATATATTATTGCAAGAAATGGAGATAAATAATATGAAAGATACCATTATACGAGGAATGGCCGCAAACAACCAGGTTCGCTTTTTTTGTGCCTATACAAAAGAGGTTGTCGAAACGGCCCGCTTACTTCATAATACCAGTCCTGTAGCTACAGCTGCATTAGGCAGACTGCTAACAGCCGGCTCTATTATGGGAAGCATGTGCAAAAATGATTCTGACATACTGACATTACAAATCCAATGTTCAGGTCCCATTGGCGGTCTGACAGTAACTTCTGATGCAAATGCACGGGTAAAAGGGTATGTAAATAATCCAAAAGTAATGCTTCCGCCAAGTAAAAAAGGCAAACTTGATGTTGGCAAAGCTGTTGATCTTGGTGTATTAAGCGTTATCAAAGACATTGGTCTAAAGGAGCCTTATATTGGACAATCCAATCTGGTTTCAGGTGAAATTGCAGAAGATTTAACCTATTATTTTGCCACCAGTGAACAGATTCCAACCTCTGTAGCACTTGGAGTCCTTGTGGAAAAGGACAATACGGTCAAACACGCCGGGGGATTTATTCTTCAGATGATGCCTTTTGCAGAAGAATCCCTTATTTCCGATTTAGAAGAAAGGCTAAAAGAATTTACATCTGTTACAGCTCTAATGGAACAGGACATGTCCCTTTCCGATATGATGCAGAAGCTGTTTCATAATTATGATATTGTTATAAATGATACCATCACCCCTCATTACCAGTGCGACTGTTCAAAACAACGGGTTTACTCTGCTGTTATGAGCATTGGAACGAATGACCTCAAAGAAATGATTGCAGATAACAAACCTATCGAAGTCAGCTGCCATTTCTGCAACAAACACTATATTTTTGATGTAGACGAATTAAAGACAATGCTATCCAGATAAAACCATTCTCGTACTTCCTATACTCAAAGAAGGGACTACCGCAAAAGGAAAAATTTCTCTTTTACGACAGTCCCTTCTTTCTATATCCCATTCTTATTCTTGTGTAGAATTTTCTTCCACAGGAAGTTCCTGTTTTCCTGTTTCTGTTGTCATATCAATATCTTCTGTCGGCTCTTCTGTAGTTATCTCCGTCGACGCTTCCGCAGTTGTCTGGTTCTCTGTATCCGATATGGTATCTGATTCCGTATCCTCCGTTATAGTATCTTCCAATACATCATCCTGCTCTTCACGATAAACCTTTATGGTATAAGTATTGACATTTCCTGACAAGGCAGTCACCGTTATAACCACAAGGTTTTCACCAGGCAATAGTTTTTCCGGCATATCTAATTCCACAACACTGCCCTCTTCCATTGGAACTGCACTTACTCCAATCATTTCCACATCCATACCAACATACATTTCATACTCCAGTTTATCCGGCAAAAAGCTTTCTGTCAATTCCCCCGGTGCAAGAACCAGCTCTGATAATCTCGCATCAGCAGCTACCTTTTTGTTGATACCAATTTCAAAATGCTTTGCAGACGGTACTACTTCTATATAATCCAAATCCGCATAATCAATCAAAAAAACCTCTGTCAATGCTATCTCGGCTTCTCCGGTTTCTAGAGCCTTAAAGGTAAGCTCATAAACAGCACTCTTTGTTTCTTCTTTATAAGTATCCCTTAATTCCAGTATACCGGCTGCTCCGGTCACTTTATCATTATCCGGTACAAATTCTAAAAGTTCTGCGTTGTATGACAGATACGCATCAATCGAATAAAGTTCAACATCGCTATTCAATATCACCTTCACCGTAAATTCGTTTTCTTTCTTAACTGCCTCTGCAATCTCCAGATACATTTGCGCTTCCTTTGCATATGCCTTTTCTCTGGAGGTCACCCCTATAGCCGAAAGCCCTATTATTAATATAAATGATAATAAAACTGCTGATTTCTTCTTCATACGCTCTCCTTCCCGCAGATAATCCATACTATTTTGTATCTCTTGTTACATTAATTGTATATGGCTGCTGTGCTCCGTTTTGTGCAATTCCTACTATAGTAAACGTGGTCGTGGTCCCCGGTCCTCCCAGATTACCGGTTCCGGTTCCTGCCACTGTAGCCTTTTTACTTATCGTAGATGCAGATATCGTAACACTGGTAACACTCTTTGGTACGACAATAGAATAAACTGCATTTGCTAAATTACCATCTGCCGAAGGCTTCGCAAAGGTAGGTGTTATATTTAACTTTGTATTCCCATTGTATACAGAAATCCCTGACAAATATGGATTCGGGTTACCGGCAGAAGCCGGAAGCTGGCATGCACCAGCCGGCATATTATTATATACCGGTATATAAAATACCATCGTATCATTTAATATTCCCATTGCATTATATGCTGACCGGGTTGTCCGCCCCTCCGAATACGGTGCCTGCACATTTGTCATATACTGATGCAGATATAAATACGACGGATTGTTGGGCTTCACATTAAATTTCTGGAAATACAGCGTATTCTGTCCTGCATTAATATAATTCTTTGCAATATACTGGGCTCCACCCACAATAGATTTATACGGGTTCGTCCATGGTCTTCCATAAGTTGTTGCTCCAGACGAACCGCCTTTTGCCCATAATAATCCTTTCGCAACTGCATCTCCACCGTCTGACGCACCTATATTATAATAATTATATAATCCTTCATATCCTTTATACTTACCACTGGTAGAATTGGAACCATTTATGCCTACCTCCTGTTTGCTCCTTGAGGCAAGAAAATATGGATTTGCCTGTGCTTTATTTCCTGCATCCATAAAAGCCTTTTTATAGGAACCACTGACCTTTTTCTTCGTAGCAGAATCTGTCACACTATAATCACCTTTCATAAATGTATTATTCAGAATACTCTGCACTACATTCTCACTTTGTGAAGAATCATATGCCAATGCTTCAAATTGGAAAATATCCGTGCTGTTTAAAAAGTTCCTCGGATCCATATAATAAGAAATCACTGCGGAATTTGCACTATACCAGTTTGTTCCATCCTTTACTTCATATTTATCAGTCGACCAGTTATATGCACCGGCAGCCGTTGACAAATAAGAAAATGGTGCCAGAGAAGCCGTCCCCTTTGGATAATTGCTCTGGATTACATTTCTTCCAACTACACTTTCATTAGTAATAGCAGCTGCCCAGTCCAAATTGGTATGAACTGCAACAAACCTCCAATTAGGATAGGTCGTATGCAGAGCACGTAAACTTGCCTTATAACTTTCAGGAAAATTTGCTAATAATGTCTCAAAATCTGCATCCGTGCCCGGATTTTGTACCGACGGAGAATTATTATTGTTATCATCCCCAGGTGCAGTTTCTCCAACCGTAATATACTCTTTTGATACATATCCGGTAACTGTTTTTCCGTTATAGGTAACCGTTATCTTATACCATGTACCCTCTGTTCCCAAAATTGTAACAGGCGTTCTTCGTGGAATGCTCAACAAAATGGAACTTGATGTACTTGCTTGTTTTCTAACATTCAGAGAACTGGTTACTTTATCATTTACATAACCGTATTTTTTATTCTGGTTACTGTTATTTCCCGAAGCCGCTGATGTTTTATTATCTACCGTAATATAATTTCCCAGAACATATCCTGTCTTGGTCTTTTTCTTATAGGTTGTTTTTACTTTATACCAGTACTTTCCTGATTTCTTTTTAATGCTCAGAATATTTACCTTGGTATTTCTGGGAATCTTTAACAATGACTTTGCAGAAGTCGTCGCACTTTTTCTCACATTTAAATACGTAACTACTTTATTGTTAACTTTTCCAGCAGGTTTGGACTTCTTGATAATATAAGAAGAATGCACATAACCTGTCTTGGTCTTACCATTTACTTTTCCCTTGCATTTGTACCAGGTAATCCCTTTATTAGTAACATATCCTAAAATAGTAACTGATTCATTTTCTTCCAGCATACCGTAACTTTTATAATTGGTCCCCGCCTTTTTTCTCATATTCACCTTGGATGCTGTGGTTCCCGGATAAGAAATGACAGACTTACAGGAAGTCGCAGCTTCTGCCTTTGTGCCAGTTACCGGAACAAAAAATATACACGCCAGTACTATTACTATAATATTGATTAAATCTTTGACTTTTCTTCCTTTATTTTTATCAATCATTCGTATTCCCCTTACTTATCATTCTACATAATAGATTTACATAAGACAGTTACATAATACTATAATTTGCACTACTTTTCAACAAAAAAGTACTATCTTTCTACATTTTTTCACATTATTCACTGTTTTTTCCAACCCCGATTTACATTTAGGGGATTTTATGTCAATCAATCTATCGTTTTTGTGTGAAAGATAAGTGAAAAAGAATTAAAGCCTGGCTATCTTCTCCGCTAAATCATTTAAATATACCCAGCGCTCCATTTTTAATTCCAGTTCCTGTTCCAAACCTGCTTTTTCTTCAGTCAGTTCCTGTAATTTAGAATACTGGGTTGCTACCATTTCCATTTCCTTCTCAATCTCTCCAATCTTCTCTTCCAATAACGCAATCTCTTCATCAATGGTATCAAACTCACGCTGTTCCATATAAGAAAATTTCAATTTTTTCTCTCTGTTATTTTTCCATGTATCTTTACCGTTTCCAATATTTTTGCTGTTTACTGTCTTCGCAATCCCTTCCTGAAACGGCGTAGTTTTTTCCAAAACTTTACTCATATATTCGGTATAATTCCCCTCATATTGAACAATCTTTCCGTTTCCCTCAAATGCCAGAATGCGGTCTGCAATCCGGTCAAGAAAATATCTGTCATGGGATACCGCAATCACAATTCCCTCAAAAGTATCCAGGTAATCCTCAAAAACAGCAAGTGTTGTGATGTCTAAATCATTGGTAGGCTCATCCAAAACCAGCACATTGGGTGCTGTCATCAAAACCTTCAGCAAACAAAGCCTTCTTCTTTCCCCACCTGAAAGCCTGCCGATGGGATTATATTGAATCTCCGGGGTGAATAAAAATCTTTCACACATCTGGGAAGCTGATACCATACCACTGCCGGTTTTTATATATTCTGCAATATCCTTAACAGAATCGATCACCCTCTCCTTCGGATCCATATTCTCAGCCATCTGGGAAAAATATCCTATTCTTATCGTCTCTCCAATGGTAATACTCCCTTTATCAGGTTTTTCGATTCCCAAAATTAATTTTAACAGAGTCGTTTTTCCACAGCCGTTTTCACCCACAATTCCGATTCTTTCATTCCTGACTGTGTAATAAGTAAAATCCTTTATTAAATTTCTGTCCCCATATGTTTTGGAAATACCATTTATTTCAATACTTTTCTTCCCCATTCTGGATGCCGTAGAATGTATCTCTACTGATTTATTCTCTACAGGCTCCCTCATATTCTGCATTTGCTCAAACCGTTCTAACCTTGCCTTTTGCTTTGTAGAACGTGCTTTTGCCCCTCTTTTCACCCACTCAATCTCTGTACGTAAAATACTCTGTACTTTACGATAGCCTGCCTTTTCGCTCTCTAACCGCTGCTGTTTTAACTCTAAAAACCCTGAATAATTTGTATCGTATGTATATAACTTTCCTCTGTCAATTTCTACAATTTTATTGACTACTCTGTCTAAAAAATAACGGTCATGCGTTACCATGATCAGACATCCTGTATATTTTGCCAAATACTCTTCCAGCCATACAATCATATTGTTATCCAAATGATTTGTCGGCTCATCAAGAAGCAGGATTTTTGCTGGATTAAGAAGCACTCTCGCCATGGCAATCCTCTTTTTCTCTCCTCCGGATAGCGTCTCAATACAAGCTTCCATATCCTCCACATGCATTTTATTTAAAATAGTTTTTGCCTGTGCCTCTAAATTCCAATCGGGATTAGAGCTTATCTTTCCCCGACAGACATAAGACAATACCGTATCTTCCGGTTCAAAATCCGTGTTCTGGGCAAGATAAGCAATATCAGTCTGATTATTTTTTATGATATTCCCTGTATCAGTCTCGATACGACCTGCAATCATTTTAAGCAGCGTACTTTTTCCTGTACCGTTTACACCGACAATTCCAAGCTTGTCCCCTTCATTTATCCCAAGACTGACATTGTCAAATAGCACCTTATCCCCATATACCTTTGTTATATTTTCTATATTTAAAATATTCATTTTCGCTACTCCAATATTCTCAGACAACTCCTGTTTTCATCCTATCCCGATACCACCTGACCTAAATGTGCTGCATCCTGTTTCCTGACATATGCTTTTATGAAAATACCCTCTTCTTTATATTCCTCTGATAATAATTGCCCATATTTTCTGATATCTGCCAGAAGTGCTGCATCTTCATAAGAAACCAGCGTTTCCACATAAACCCGGCTTTCCCGCAGCTTACATTCTATCAGATTGAAAAGCTGCGGAAAACCTTCACCATTCTTTGCTGATACAAAAACCGTAGCATCTGCCCTTAAATCCTTCAGTGCAGGAATTACCGAGAGCTTATCCTTTTTATTAAAGACTGTTATAACCGGCTTATCCTCTATTTCTAACTGCCTCAAGGTTTCATATACTGCATGCATCTGCCTGTCCATATCCTGATTGGAAGCATCTACTACATGCAAAATCATATCACTATATTTCGCCTCTTCTAAAGTAGAACGAAATGCCTGTATTAAATGATGCGGAAGTCTGGAAATAAATCCAACTGTATCAGTTAACATAATATTTTGTCCACTGGGAAGCTGTAATGCTCGTGTTGTAGGGTCCAATGTTGCAAACAATTTATCCTCTGCTAACACATCTGCCCTCGTCAATTGATTTAACAGCGTAGACTTTCCCGCATTCGTATAACCAACGATGCAGGCTACCGGACTGTCATTGCTGGTTCTGCGTTTCCTCTGGGTTATTCTATGCTGCTTTACCTCTTCTAAATCTTTTTTTAACTTTGAAATTTGTTCCCTAATTAACCTTTTATCCATCTCCAGCTTCTTTTCTCCAGGGCCTCTTGTTCCAATACCACCTCCCAGTCTGGACAGGGAAGGTCTAAGCCCCACAAGCATTGTGGCATTATACTTTAACTGTGCCAGTTCAACCTGTATCTTTCCTTCTTTTGTGTTGGCCCGTGCCGCAAAAATATCCAGAATAACCATTGTTCTGTCCATAATTTTTATATCCAGAATTTGTGAAAGATTCTTCATTTGTACAGGTGTAAGCTCCGTATCACAAACAATGCCTGTAGCGTCTAACGCCACAAGCATTGTTTTCAATTCTTCCAATTTGCCTTTACCAAGATAAGTAATCCCATTAACAGACTCCAGATTCTGGGAAATCTTTCCAACACTGACCGCCCCTGCTGTCTTTACCAATTCCTCAAGTTCATCAAAAGATTCCTGCTGAGTTCCCTTTTCATATACTGCCACAAGAATTACACGTTCTGATTCTTCCTTATTATCAAAAAACTGCACTATATGCCTCCATTTTCTTTCAATCCACTATAAAAAATGCTTCTTTTACTACTCAGATATTGATTGTCTTGTATAAAGCAGGTCATATTCATTCCTGCCAGCAACATCATTCGGATATGTCTCTATAAACGCCTTCGCCTTTTCATATGCTGTATTATAGTCTTTTAGCTTCTCATAATATACTATTTCATCAAAAAGCAGCTCCCTGATATTAGATTGATCCTCCAGCTGTTTCCCTGTTTCTATATAACCAAGTGCCTCCTCCAGTCTATTCTCATCCAATGCAATTGCAGCATACTGGGCATACATAAAGCTGTTCATCTCATGACTTTGGAGAAATACATCATAATAAATCTGCATATTTTCCAAGTCTCCGGTCTGACCGTAGCAGCTGCCTACATATAAAACCAGATCACTATAACCATCTTCATATGCTTTCAGCAAAATCGGCAATGCTTCCCGATAATCCTGCCAATCATATAACTGAAGACCATATGCTACGTTTTGTAAATAAGATAATCCTTCTATCTCCTTTTGAGTCCATAATTTAATCTGGCTGTATTCACAACACGCAAAACCATAATTTCCTGTGTTCACATAACAGTCTGCTATATAAAAACGCACATCATTATCAAAATCTTCCAACAATGGAAGCCTTGGTTTTAATGCTTCCACAAATAAATCAACTGCACCCTCATAATCCTCCTGCTCATATAAAGATAATCCTTTTTCACGCATACTATACTTTACACCAAAGGATACACCATATATGATCACTAAAAGCACAAGGATTCCTCCAAATAGTTTTATTATATTAAGGAATGTAAATTTCTTTTTCTTCTTTTTCCTTTTCATCGGCTGATATCCCGGTAATTCATATATACCAAACTGGTCTCTTTTGTTTCTTCTATGTCTATGTCTGCTCATGATATCTTTTCCTTCCTATAGTTTCTAACCAGTTTTATTCATCACATATTGTTAAGTACACATCCTGAAATCCTGTGTTCTCCTGTTCATATCTTCAAACCGGCTTTGGCACACCTGACAGACTCTGTCTTTGTACTTATAGATTCGTTTCACTCCGGTTGGTGACATTATATTATAATGTAGCTCGCTGTTGCTCACGCAGGTCATCAATCTCCGTTTCACTCCGGTTGGTGACATTATATCACACCAGAATGTTTTTTCCAAGACAGGTAAACTATACAGACACTTGCTGTTCCAATGGTTTAATCCTTTTTCTATAAATACGGATAAAATAAAATATACATAGAGAAACCGATACAATTTCGGCAATTGGAAATGCCAGCCAGACCATATTGATATTTCCCGTCCGCGAAAACAGATACGCTACGGGAAGTAATACTATCAACTGTCTGCACACCGATATAATCAGACTGTAATATCCATTTCCCAATGCCTGAAAACTGGAAATCAAAATAATACATACCGATGCAAATAAGAAGGAAACACTGATAATCCGCAGTGCCGGGACTCCAATTGCCAACATATTGTCTGATGCTTTAAATAATGCCAGCAGTTTTTCCGGTATTGTCTGAAAAATAATTAAACCTGTAAACATGATAAGCATTGCATACATAATACTGAATTTTAATGTTTTAAGCATACGATCTTTATTTTTCGCTCCGTAGTTATAAGAAAGTATTGGTATCATTCCATTATTCAGTCCAAACACAGGCATAAATATAAAACTGTTAATTTTAAAGTAGATTCCAAATACCGCCGCCGCAGTTGTTGAAAATCCAAGCAATATGTGGTTCATTCCAAAATTCATGACCGACCCCACTGACTGCATGACCATTGCCGGCAATCCTACTACCAAAATACGCTTAATGGTTGATTTCTTCGGCCTGAAACCTTTTAATTTCAAACGAATATCATGGTTAAATTTCAAATTAAAAGCCAATCCCAATATTGCAGCAACACATTGTCCCGCCACCGTTGCAACAGCAGCTCCTGCAGTTCCCATCTTAGGCATTCCAAAATACCCAAAAATAAATATTGGATCCAAAATTATATTAATGACTGCACCTGTCAGCTGTGTAATCATAGAAAAAATCGTTTTTCCCGTAGACTGTAAAAGACGCTCAAAAATCATCTGAAATATCAATCCCACACACACGATTGTGCAAATAGACAAATAAGACGTCGCTTCTTTTACAATGACCATATTCTTTGTCTGAGATACAAAAAAACTCTTACAAAAAAATAAACCAAAAAAGATAAAACAAAACGCTCCCAACAAAGAAATGAAAATACCATTCATTGCAGCTCTGTTCGCTTCTTCAAAATTCTTTTCTCCCAAACTCTTAGAAAGCAGGGCATTAACGCCAACTCCTAACCCACCTCCAAAAGAAATCATCAGCATCTGTACTGGAAATGCCAATGAAACTGCTGTAATCGCTTCCTCGCTAACCCTTGCCAGAAACAGACTGTCCACAATATTATAACATGCCTGAACCAGCATAGACAGCATCATCGGCAGTGCCATAGAAAGCAAGAGACGGTTTACAGGCATCGTCCCCATTTTATTTTCTTTTTTTTGTTCTTCCATTTTATCTTACACTCCACTCTATATAGTAATACACATAGTTGGTATTGTAACGAATCTGGATATATATTGCAAGTCATTCTTATATGGTTCTGCTGCTATTGCATTTCACTGTATCCTCCTCATAACAAGTTAAATACCCAGCAGCATTCGCCAAATGCTCATGCAGGCATGGCACTTGCCTCATTGCCCGCAGAAATAAAAAAACGACCATCCCCCTCTTAATTGAAAAAAACAGCCGCTTTATACATATTATGAAGTTCTAACCATGCTTGTCCTAGGAGGCTGAAGCCATCTCTTTAAGAGAGCTCCTATGCTCGATATATTCTTCAACTTCCTTCTTGTCTATTTTAAGACTGATTGCAAATTCTCCATATAAGCCATCCTGTGCCTGCTTCAAGTACCTTTCATCACAAGCTGACATTTTCTTACCCTGCGCAATCCGCTCTTCTTTTCTCTTCAAAACTGTATTAATGATGCGAATCAACTCTCTACATTCACAAGTCTTGAGCGCTTCCTTATAGGCTAACTCCCTATGCTTATCATCTGGCACTTCAATCAAATCTACATCTTTCATCTCGTCAATCAAATTGCAGGTCTCCTGTTTGCTGATAACAGGTCTCATTACAACCTTCTGATTATCCACAGGTGTAAACACTCTGCTTCCTTTTGTATAGAGTGGCAATAATGTATAATATACTTTGTCGCTCTCAACTCCACTCAAATTCATCGGACCAATCTCTTCCACTTTGCAAACACCGTTCATACCATAAACGATATACTCGCCAATTTCAAACATTTTTCTCCTCTCTTTCTAAAATATGGTTAACACTTTACAACTGTTATTATCATAACAAATTATCTGCATTTTCGTAAGTAGATTTCTGTAATTTCTTCATTTTCTGCATTTTTCACACACTCTTTACCCGAAATTGTGCATTTTTACAACGTTTGACAAATTTTGCTTTGGTATAACTTTCTAATTCTATTCTTCCACAAATTTAAACAATTTATACAAATAATCCTTTATCCCGTTTCTCCTAATATGGTATAATGAAAAAAATCACCTGATTGCAGCAGCGTTTTTTCTGAATACTGATCATAAGCAACACTATTGAAATACTACATACAAATATATTTTGTTTGCGGGTGTGATTTCTTATCCTTGATTCAATTTACAAAGTACATGATATACATTCTTAATCAGAGGCAAATTCCCATTTTCACGAAAGAAAGGAGCGGACATGAGAAAAAAATTATTGAATACTTTTTTGATTTTATGTATGATTCAAACCATATTTATGACAACACCTGCTGACTTGCATCAGGTAAATGCTGCAAACAGGATTAAACTGAACCACAAAACTATAACCCTTGAAAAAGGTAAGACAAAAACAATAAAGCTTACCGGTACAAAAACACGTCCCAAATGGTCCAGTAAGAACAAAAAAATTGTATCTATAAAAAGAACCGGAAAAATGACAGTCAAAATAACTGCAAAGAAAAAAGGAACCACCTATATCTATGCAAAAGTCAACAAAAAAACATACCGCTGCAAAGTAAAAGTTAAAAACCCTTCCAATAACAAACATACCTCCTCAGAGCAGGAGAAAGATAACACTGCTGAAAATACACCGAACCCATCTACGCAGGTTACGGAGTCTCCGGGAACTGACACTTCCAATGCCGATGCCGGCGACTATTCCATCACTAAAATCCATACTGGTGACGGAACCTATTATGACGGAGGATATACAGGTGGCTGCTGCAATCTTGATGCCATTGCTGCTGATTATTATGTTGCCGCAATGAATAAAATTGATTACCGGGCTGGTCAGCTCGCAGGAGCTTACTTAAAAGTAACCGGACCGCATGGAAGCATTCATGTATTAATTACAGATACATTAGCTGATGGTGAAGGAAAACGTGGTGATATTGATTTAAATAAAAAAGCCTTTGAAAAAATTGAACCTTTAATAACCGGAAGAATGCCTATCAGCTGGCAGATCATTCCACTGCCCACCAAAGCACCCATCCAATACGTATACAAACCCCAAAGCACACCCTACTGGATGCAGGTACAGGTAAGAAACCACCGGTATCCAATAAAAAAACTGGAATACAAAGATACAACCGGAAACTTTATAGAACTGCCCCGAGAAGAATATAATTATTTTACACTGAATAATCCCGGAAACGGACCTTTTACCTTCCGGGTAACTGATATTTACGGGCATGTCCTAATAGACCAGAACATCCCCTTAAATACATCATCTGCCATAAATGGAGCTACTAATTTCCCATATTAGATTTCTGTTTGCACGAAAGCAATGAGCCATGCGTGGGAAAGAAAAATATGTTCGTTGGGAGCTGGCTCACATAAGAATATATTTTTCTGTTCCCACATAGGGCGAATGCCCGTGACCGATGCCTGAGACCTTGGAGAACGAAGTGATCCTAGTTCGAAGGTATGCAAAGCTGATGAAGCGAAGCGTAATCGAGGCAGCACATGGCGTAATTAGTATTATATAATTGAAAAAGCCAAGATATTCAAAGGTTATAAGGATTTCTTTTTAGGCTATACATGCTACGAGCCGCACAGGCTCGATTGCGCTTCGCTTCATCTCGCCCATGCAGCTGTCGCCAAATGGGAAAAATAACGAATACTCTTACGTGAGCCAGCTCCCGCCGAGTATTCGTTATTTCTCCCACTCGGCTCGTAGCTAAACAGGAATTTATCTATCATATTTTCGAATCAATCCAACCCCAAGAGGATAAGGTCCTGTATGAACTCCTATCATAGCTCCAATCTGGAAAATATCTATCTCTGTTTTCTTGGAATAGGTTTTTAAAGATTCCAAAAGTTCCTTTCGAAATTCTACAGCCTCCTCATAATCATACCCATAGCCGATAACGATTTCGTAATCATCCGGTGATTCTTTTATCTCTTCAAAATGAGACTTCATCTTTTCAATAATCTTCTGAATAGACTTCTTCCTGCTTCTTGCAATACCAAAAGGAAAAATCTCACCGTCTTTTAAGATAATCATTGGGCGGATTTTAAGAGCATTCACTGCCACTTTCATTACCTTTCCAACACGTCCACCATGAATCAGATAATCCATATTCCCCACTGTAAATATAATCCTTCCGGTTCCCTTTATCTTTTCTATCCCTTCAATGACCGCATCATAATCCAGCCCATTCTCCTGCATTCTCACAGATTCCAACACCAGAATCCCCTGCAATACAGTATTAACGGTAGCATCAATTACAGTAATTCTGACGTCAGGATAATCCTCCAGTAAAATATCCTTTGCTGTAGATGCAGAATTATAGGAACCACTGAATTTTGTTGTAATACAAATACAGATGATATCCAGTCCTTTTTCAACGCAGGGCGTAAACACTTTTATATAATCTTCAACTGAAGGCAGAGAAGTTTTTGGGAAAGTGCCCGGATTATCTATCATTTTCTGATAAAATTCATGCACCTTTATCTCTTCATTTTCCTTTAAATAATTTGCCTCATCAAATGATACATAAAATGGTACTACCTGTAAATTCTTTTCTTTTACCAGTTCTACACTCAAATCACAAGAACTGTCTGTTATAATCTGATATGCCATAGTACATCTCCTATTACAATTTTATCAAAACATCCACCGGAACATCGCATCACATAGTATCAAAAACTATTATTTCCAGTTATTATGTACTATATCACAATTTATCCTATAAGAAAAGCCCTATTTACTCTTTAATTTTTTACTTTCACATACAAAAAAGAAGCTGACTCATTAAGTAAATCCTTCCAAACTCCCCAATGTGCACAGCCTCTGTTTTTCCTCTATATTTAAAACATAATTTCCTTTTTATCAGATAACAGCTTGCCCCCATGGACAATCTGTAAAACCCCAACCGTAACTCCTACAGCAATCAGTATGATTCCGAATACAATATTCCATGCCCCGACCTTTTTCATTGTCCTGTAAACTTTTTCGTTCATAAGCTACCTCCATCTCATTCTGCTTCATATATAATCTACTCTGCTCCATATTGTTCATAATATGCATCTATTGCTGCTTTTAATGTATCATCAATAATAATCTTCCCTTTATATGGTTTATTATACAAGTGCTCTACTACCTCTTCCATAGTTACGATAGAAGTTGTTTGAAATCCATATTTTTCTTCAATCTCTTTGAGTGCGGATTTAGTACCCTGCCCCCTCTCCATCCGGTCTACTGATACTACCATGCCGGTTATGTTCACATCACCCTGTGCTTTTATGATTGGCAATGTTTCTTCGATAGAGGTTCCGGCAGTAGTCACATCCTCAATAATAATGACCTTATCACCATCCTCAATCGGACTCCCCAGTAAAATCCCCTTGTCACCATGATCCTTTATTTCTTTACGATTAGAGCAATATTTAATATCTTCGTCATATCTTTCTGCAATTGCCATTGTTGTTGCAACAGTAAGTGGAATTCCCTTATAAGCAGGTCCAAACAGCACGTCAAAATCTGTACCAAACTCACTGTTGATTGCTTCTGCATAATATTCCCCAAGTCTTTGAAGCTGGGAACCTGTCCTGTAAAATCCGGTATTAACAAAAAACGGTGTTTTTCTTCCGCTCTTTGTTACAAAATCACCAAATTTTAATACATTACAATCAATCATAAACTCGATAAACTCTTTTTTATATTGTTCCATTTACTCTAAATCCTCCGCTCTTTTCCGGTAATGCCTTTACCTTATATCACCATTGACGCTGTGATGCATATTGGCCGCTTTTTATCTATCAGTGCAAGAAAAAACACTGCGTATAAGCCATATTTTACCATAAACACTTATGGTTATCAATTAGTTTTAGCAGTCCTGTCAAAATATAAAATCTTTATATTTCCTATTTCTCTGCAAAACGTGATAAAAATTGTCTGGTACGTTCTTCCCTGGGATTCTCAATCACCTGTTTGGCCTCTCCCTGCTCTAAAATAATTCCATCATCCATAAAAATGACCTGATCTGCCACATCTCTGGCAAAAGCCATCTCATGAGTAACGATCACCATGGTAGTCTCCTGCTCAGCCAGACTGCGTATAACTTTTAATACCTCACCGGTAAGCTCTGGATCCAGAGCTGAAGTCGGTTCATCAAAACATAAAATATCCGGTTTTAATGCCAGTGCCCTTGCAATAGCCACTCTTTGCTGCTGTCCGCCGGATAATTGATGCGGATAATGGGATATCCTGTCAGAAAGTCCCATTTTATCCAAAAGCTGCTTTGCATTTTCCTCAAGTTCATCCAGTATCTCTTTTTTATGCTCTTTAAAATCAGGATTCTCTTTTGCCAGAAGCTCACCTGCCAGCATAACATTTTTCAATGCCGTATATTGTGGAAACAGATGAAATGACTGAAAGACCATGCCAAAATGAAGACGCTTTTTACGGATGTCCTTCTCCCGCTCTGTCTGTGCTGTACCCGCATCAAAAAGTGTTTCTCCCCGTACGATAATTTTTCCCTTGTCGGGTTTTTCCAAAAAATTCAGGCATCTGAGCAAGGTCGTTTTACCGGAACCGGAAGACCCTATAATTGCGAGTGCCTGCCCCTGTTCCAAAGAAAAACTAATATCCTTTAAAACCTTTGTAGTTCCGAAATTCTTTTCTATATTTTGCACTTCCAATATTGCCATAACGCCATCCTCCTACTTAAAATAATCCAGTTTTTTCTCCAGCCAGCCTAAGAAAACAGTAAGAATTCCACTGAATACCAGATAATAAAATGCAGTGAAGAATAATGGCCAGATAGCACCGGAAATTCCCTGGGAACCTTTTAAAAATGCCTGTCCCGCCCATATAATTTCCTGTAATGCTATAATACGGGCCAAGGATGTATCTTTTACCAGCGTAATCACCTCATTTGATATCGGGGGCACAATACGTTTTATCATCTGCAAAAGCGTTACTTTAAAGAAAATCTGACTTTTTGTCATTCCCAGTACCAGACCAGCCTCCTGCTGGCCCCTTGGCACACTTTGTATTCCTCCACGATATATCTCAGAAAAATAGCAGGCATAATTTACAATAAAGGAGACTGCTGCTGCCAGAAACCTCCCGTTTTCACCGCCTCCCCATATTGCCTTTCCAAGTACCAGCCCGGGAAAATAATACACGATCAAAAGCTGGATCATAAGAGGTGTCCCCCGAATAATCCAGACAATAAATCTCGTAAAATAACGTAATGGCTTAAGTCCTGACATTGAACCGAAAGCGATTATAAGCCCCAAAGGGAATGCTCCTAAAAGCGTAACAAAAAACAATTTTAATGTTTGTAAAAAGCCCACATTTAATGCATGAAAAACAATGGGCAACTGTTCCATAATCGTTGACATTTCCATACCTGCCTTTTCCTTTGTATCATCTACAATCTGCAAAACATTCCATATCTGCAATCATCAAATTTACCTTTACCGGTAAACCCTGCTGCATTGATGGGATATATAATCGGCAAAACAGACACTGTATTTTGCACAGCGTCTGTTTCATTTCTTTGCTATATTAATAGACGATTATTCATCATTGCCAATTACTGCTGCCTGAACGCCGTATTTCTTCGCAGTCTCTAACATACTGCCATCCGTAATGCTCTCAGTGAAAAATGCATTCAGCTTTTCTGCCAGATCGGAACCTTTTCTGAATCCAACGCCATATTCCTCTGCATTAAAGCTTGCCGTATATGTTAAATTCTCATAACTGGTTCCCTCTCCAACCATTGCAGCTGCCATTAATGAATCGATCACTGCTGCATCCGAAGTTCCGGCAGCCACTTCCATCAATGCATCTGCCTGGGTTTTTACAGAAGTAAAAGTATAATCTAACTCAGATAAAACACTTTCTCCTGCCGAACCTACTTCTACTGCAAAATTTAAATCCTTCAGGCTTTCCACCGTCTGATACTGATCTGCCACATCGGCCTTTACGATTGCCACCTGGGCATTATTACAGTATGCACGGGAACATTCCATTGCACTGGTTACCTCATCTGTCAGAGTCATACCATTCCAGACGCAATCAACAGATTTGGCATCTAACTCCATTACCTTGTTATCCCATTCAATCTCTACGAACTCTACTTCAACACCAAGACTCTTTGCAAATGCCTTAGCCATATCTGCATCAAATCCAATCCATTCACCGGAATCATCCTTATAATCCATCGGTTCAAAATCCGTGATAGCTACGATCAGTGTTCCCTTGTCCTGTACATAAGCCAGATCAGATTCCCCGCTCTCACTGGAACCACTTTCATCTGCTGAGCCCTGCGTTTTCTGTGCAGATGTATTATCATTACCATTGGTCTCTCCATCTTTACTTCCACACGCTACCATACTAAAGCATAATGCCATAGAAAGCAGTAATGCCAATATTTTCTTCTTCATTTTGTTCTCCTTCCTTCTGCTGATTTTCTCTTACTATTTATGTAGATACTGTTCTTAAACAGCCTCCTTAATTAATCAGCACAATGGGATTCTACCATAATGGATAATCTATGTAAAGACAATGTTTTAATTTACTGGCATAAATCCAGTAAGGACAGCTTCATCAGGTTTACAATTTCAAAACCGGATTCTCGCTGTAAACCCGTCATCCTCCTTTGCAATCTCCAGCAAAAAACCTTGCTGTTCTGCAATATTTTTCACAATCGTAAGTCCTATTCCGCTCCCCTGCTCCCTGCTCCGGCTATTATCTCCTTTTACAAACGGTTTCCAGAGATCTTTTACCTCAATGTCAATCGGTTCCACCGGCAGGTTCCTCACTTCGTAATAATCTTGATTTATAGTGATAAAAATATCTCCCTGCTCTTTCGTATATTTCACAGCATTAGTAATCAGATTTCCTATAATCTGTTCCATAAATAGGGTATCTGCCAGAATTGTTCTATTCTCTATTTTCCCTTCTTCATCAATATCTTTATTTCCGTCTATTTGTGTTCCCGCTTTAGAAGAAAATGTAAATCTTTTCGGCTCTCCTTTTTTGTCCTCGCCATAAAACCAGATTTTCAGTTCTTTACTCATAATCTTTTCCTGATACTTTTCAATCTGCTCTTTCGTTATTCCAAAAAGACTAACTTCTTCTTTTTGCAGCTTTTTAACCTTACTCTCTAGTTTAGAAAGGTCCAGTACATTATGTACAATGGTATCCATGTATCTCACATTTTCTAATATAGCTTGTGCATAGTAGTCCTTTTTTTCCACATGTACATTATTTTTAAGATTTTCAGCATATCCTGAAATTACCATTAACGGACTTTTCAAATCATGTGCCATCATATTTGTTATGTTAATACGATACTGTTCCATTTGAAGCTGTGCCTGATACCTTAAATAAGAATGATATGCAATTGCCAACGACAATAACAGTGCCAATGCCAAAATCCCTGTATAAATAGCCAAGGCATTTTTTCCATATAAATTTACTATATTATATTTATAAAGAAAAATAAGCCGCATTTCCTCTGTTTCATCTTGTGAAGTAATAGTATTTATATCATAAATATAATTGTCAAAACCCTCCTGTATAGTACCGCTTGCTGATAGCATTCCGTTATCAGCATCAGCTATCATTATATGGTCTCGTAATTTAGTATCTTCCTTCAGTTCATCTGATAAATCATTATGATCGTTTCCTACCCACACAGGTCCAAAAAATTTATAATCCTTTGAAGTAATATGTATATATCCTGACGTATCCTCCGGTGTAGAATCATATTCCTTATAAACCATATCATTATTATCTGTAATGACAAACTTTCCGGGAATCATCTCATCATCCTTATAATAGCAGTCCTCCAGTTCTATTTCAAAAAAATAATTTGGATACTTATCACACAGACAGTCATAGTCTTGAGCCATTTTTTTAAGCACCTCATTTGCAGTAAAATATCTCATATAAGAATCCTTTTTTTCTTTTGTATTTTTCTCTGAAATTGACATCCAAAATCCCATGGAAGAATCCGCAACCATAGACAGATCCTGTTTGTTGGTTAATAATATATAACTGGATACGGCAAAATCCTCAGAATCTATTTTATAACGTTCCACCCCAGTTGTTATAATCCATTTTGCCCTTGATATCCATTCATAATCAATTTTTCCATCATCTTCTTGCATGTAATCATTATACACTTCCTCATAAACACTGCATAATTCATGATAGATTACTTGGTCATTTGCAAAATACTCATTTTGCATTTCCATATTTTTATTATGATACAAAAGCATGGTTCCCACCAAACACAATAATGCCGTAAATGCCAGAATCGGCATAAAAATTCCTATAAATACCTGGGGAAATTTAACCTTTTTCCTTGCCTCCTTCCACATTTTTTCCAATTTTCTTTCCTTGCGGCGTTTTTTAGATTTCTCTCTCCTTAACCGTCTGCCGGCTATAGATTCTTCATATTCTGCCCACATCTGTTCCCATATAGCAGAATTGGTATTTATTTTATCTTTCTTTGACATACCCTTCCCTCCATTCCCGGAATCAGCGTCCAAACAATATCCCCTGCAATTTTATAAACCACTTGTCACTAGCAAAATGGGAGCATAACCCTCTTGGTTATTAAATATCGTCTATCCGGTATCCTTTTGTGATAACTGTTTTAATCTGACTGCCCGTCTCGCCTAATGCCCTGCGAAGTTTTTTAATGTGATTATCCACCACCCTGTCACTACCTTCATAATCATAGCCCCATGCTCGAATTAATAAAGTGTTCCGCTCCACCACCATACCTTTATGCTCCATGAGATATTTAAGAAGAATATATTCCTTCGGCGGAAGATAAATCTTTTCCCCTTTTACCAATACCGTATACTTTACCGGATTTAAAACGATGCTGCCACAGATGAGCTCGTTTCCACATACCATGCCTTTCGAGCGTTTCAATAATGCCGTCATCTTTGCAAAGAGCTCTGCCAGGGAAAATGGTTTTACCATATAATCATCACACCCCATAGCGTAACCATACAGAATATCCTCCTCCCTTCCCCTTGCGGTCAGAAAGATAATCGGAACAATACTTTGCTGCCGCATCTGCCTGCAAAGTTCAAAACCGCTCATGCCAGGCATCATAATATCTAACAGTACAAGATCAAATTTCATTTCATAGAAACGTTCCAGACCTTTTTCACCATCCTCTGCCAATACAAGCTCCATTACACCTTCTCCCTTATCAGAAATATAGTCTGCTATAATTTCCCGAATCCTATTATCATCCTCTACTAATAACACCCGATGCACCATAATGTCCTCCCATTTATATCAAACCTATTCATGTTTTAAGAATATATCATTATCTTAACAGTAAAATATATCCTTTATATATCCTTTTTTACTTCTTAATAATTTTTTCTGCGAAAAAGGAGAAAATACTCCAAAAACTCTTATGCTTAAAGGCAATCCCCAATAAAATCCATACCTTATAAGCTTACATGTCCTATTTACACAAAAAAGACATTTCCCCATTATAGGAAAATGTCCTCTTATCCTGTCTGGCACTATTTTACACAGCCTATTATTTCACGGATATCCTCAATCCCCTGCTCTTCCATAAACTTCTTTATTCCTTCTACAATCTCTATCGTTGTATATGGATTATGGAAATTAGCTGTACCGACAGATACCACGGAAGCACCCGCCATCATAAATTCAATCGCATCTTCTGTATTCATGATACCTCCCATACCAATAATGGGAAGTTTAACGGCATTTGCCACCTGATATACCATACGGACTGCCACCGGCTTAATTGCCGGACCGGATAATCCACCGGTCTTATTGGCAATTGCAAAATTTCTTCTGTAAATATCAATCTTCATACCTGTCAGAGTATTAATCAGAGAAAGAGCATCCGTACCGCCTGATTCAGCTGCCTTTGCCATTTCTGTAATATCCGTTACATTCGGACTAAGCTTCATAATCACCGGCTGCTTTGCCTTCGCCTTTACTGCCTTTGTAATCTGCTCCAATGCTTTCGGATTCTGACCAAATGCAATGCCGCCTTCTTTTACATTCGGACAGGATACATTAATCTCCAGTAAATCTATATCCTCGTCTGACAAACGTTCCACCACTTCAACATAATCTTTTTCCGACTTACCACAAACATTGACAATAATATTGGTGTCATATTGCCGTAAAAAGGGAATATCACGCTGGCAGAATACATCTATTCCCGGATTCTGTAAGCCCACCGCATTCATCATCCCTCCATAAGTCTCTGCAATACGTGGTGTGGGATTTCCTGCCCATGGCACATTAGCAACACCTTTCGTAGTGACTGCCCCCAACCGGTTCAAATCCACAAAATCCCCATACTCTGCACCAGAGCCAAATGTTCCGGAAGACACTGTTACCGGATTTTTAAATTCCACACCCGCAATCGTTACCGAAAGATTCATGATAACTCCACCTCCTGTGCATCAAATACCGGACCATCTTTACAAACCCGTTTATTACAAACATGACTATGCCCATCCACCTCTGTTGATTGGCACACACAGGCAAGACAGGCTCCGATTCCACATGCCATCTTCTCTTCCAAGGACAACTGTGCCTCCATATGACTGGCAAAAGCATATTCCTTAATGGCACGAAGCATCGGCGTTGGTCCACATGCATAAATGATATCACCCTTGATATCATATTCCTTAATGGCATCTAACACATTGCCCTTTATTCCATTTTTACCGTCTTCACTGGCAATATAAACCTCACCTCTTGGCTCCATGTCCTCTAGCAAAAATGTCTCATCCCGGAATCCTAACACAATACTCTTTTCACAATTCAACTCTTTTGCCAATTCTAACATTGGAGGAATCCCGATTCCTCCACCAATTAAAATGGCACGCTTATCCTTCAAAGTAAAACCATTACCAAGGGGACCCATTACATCTATGACATCTCCTGCAGATAGTGCTGCAAATTCCTTTGTTCCTTTTCCTGCTATCCGGTATACTAAACGAATAGTTCCCTCTTTCTTGTCAATCTCACATAAACTGATTGGTCTTGGCAGCAGATTAGCACCATCTTTACTATATAAAGATACAAACTGTCCTGCCTTTGCCTGCTTTGCAATCTCTGGTGTCTCTAAAATCAGGCTGTAAATATCATCAGCAATCTGTTCCTGACGCCTTACCCTTGCTGTCATCTTCACTGCACTCATATCATTCTCCTTACTCTGAATATTTATCTCTTTGCAATTGCTCCTGTAATATCCTCTATCATATCCAGCACTGCCTGTCTGGATGCATCTGCAAAATTATGATCTCCATAAGAAGCATACTTCTCCTGCTTATAGGCTGCAATAATTCCCCTGGAAGAATTGACAATTGCCCCCAGACCATCTGCATTGAAATAATATACCAGATCTTCTGCTTTTCCGCCCTGGGCACCATAACCGGGTACTAAAATATATGTCTTTGGCATCAGCTTACGCAATACCTTACCCATCTCCGGATAAGTGGCACCGACGACACATCCTACATTACTGTAAGTATCACCCATACATTCCTCTCCCCACTCTACCACTTTCTTTGCCACCAGTTCATAAAGCGGTGTTCCGTCTATCAGCTGATCCTGAAACTCACCTGAAGAAGGATTGGAGGTCTTAACCAGCACAAAGATACCTTTATTCTCCTGTTTGCAGACATCTACAAAAGGTTTTACACCATCTGTTCCAAGATAAGGATTCACTGTCACAAAGTCTTCTGAAAACCCGGAATACATTTTATTCCCCACCTGTACTTTTCCAAGATGACCAACTGCATATGCACCGGATGTAGAACCAATGTCTCCTCTTTTAATATCTCCAATCACAACCAGGCCTTTTTCCTTACAATAATCACAGGTTTTTGCAAATGCATTAAGACCGGGAATACCAAACTGCTCATACATGGCAATCTGCGGTTTTACCGCCGGAATCAGATCATAAGTTGCATCTACTATAGCTTTGTTAAACTGCCAGATTGCTTCTGCTGCACCCTCTAACGTTTCTCCATACTCCTCAAACGCTTTGTTCTTCATATACTCCGGTACATAATCAAGCATAGGATCCAATCCAACCACCACCGGTGCATTCAATGCCGCAATCTTGTCCACTAATGTATTAATCATAACATCCTCCTATAATTATCCTTTTATATTATCTGTAAATTCTATATTTACTATATGTGCTTAAAGGATATACTTTTAACATTATATTCTAATTCCGGCACTTCTTCAATTCCTATTTCAAAAATATTCCTATCCGCTTTTTTATTTCCTAATTCATTCAACAGCCTTTCCCAAGCGCTTTATCAAATCCTGCTTTCTTAACCATAACCCCAACAAAAGTTGTATATGGGCAAATAATGCTTTCATAATAGTTTTCATCATTCAATGCAAATTCATGCTTCGTACCAAACCATTCCTGCCAAGGCAATTCAAAGGATGACAGTTCCCATGTTCTGACATCTTCGATGTCTTTATGGCTTCCAATCATCCGCTTCCAAAAGTCAGCACTTTGAAGCATGTATGCATCTTTCCCTAACCACGGTGTAAGCAGCTCCTTGCTCCGTCCGTCATATTCATGTTTGATACCGGGAATTGCAACAAGGGCAATACCTCCGCTCTTTATGTAAGGTAAAATATTTTGAGTAAAAAATTCCTCTTTTCCTGCAAAATAATGATACGAATCAATGCTTATCACTGCATCGAACATTTCCTTATCAAAATGCAGATTTGCAGCATCTTCACACACAGGAATTATCTTATCCTGCATATTCCAACTCGCAAAATGCCTGCGGTTTTCCTCTTCCGATACCCATAAATCATTTGCGTACACAGTTGCTCCTGTTTCCTTTGCAATAAACAAGCTTGTTATACCGCTTCCACACCCCAAATCCAAAACCAGATTATCGGATGTATATTGTAATGGATATTCTTCCAGTAATTCATCCAAAAGCCTTAAACAGTTTGGTCCCATCATAAAAGGAACCTTGAAATACTTTCTGTAATGTTCACTCCGCATTGTACTTCTCCTTTTCATCAAAGCTTCCTTATTCATCATCCATATTCTCTATCACATCATCTGTATATTTTCTTTGCATATTATGCCGCTTTTTTCGGTTCTCGGCTGTATCAAATACAATTGAAAAATCATAATCCTCAGGATAAAGCTTTGTTGCTGCCACACGAAGCTTTACCCGTTTGTGGTTAATCCAAATCTTTTTGTTTGGCAGTTGTACCCGCAGTACACCTTTTTCATTGATTGGCTCACATACTATCCCTATCTTTTTCTCAGGATAAACCATAACGCTGTCCCCAATGTTATACTTCATGCTAAGTCCCGTGTTATGCTTTGACTTTTTTCGCTTGGAAATGGTAGCTGTATTAATTTTCGTAATATTGCTTTCAGTATTTTGAAACTGGTAAGATGCCACCGCAGCTTCGCCATACGCTGCACGAACCGCCACCTTCAACATTTCGTTTGGCATCCCCAGCCTGTCTGCAATATAAAATGCACAGCTTTCACCAGCCTCACCGATAACCATTTTATAAGTCGGACTTAATGTCTCCTTATCAAACACCATTCTTGCATTGACTGTATTCTCCGCATGAGCCGCATATTCCTTTACTTCGGGATAATGGGTTGTCACCAAAAAAATGGCACCGCTTTTTCTAAGCTCCTCCAAGATTGCAATTGCAATTCCCATCCCTTCCGTAGGGTCTGTCCCTGAACCTAATTCATCCATAATAACAAAGCTATCTTTATTTGCTTCACGTAAAACTGCAAGCACATTGGTAATATGTGCTGAAAATGTGGACAGGTTTTCCGACAAATTTTGTCCATCCCCAATATCACACAGGTATGCACTATTCATACAGATATCCGCCTGCCTACATGTCACATGCAAACCACATTGTGCCATGATACAATTTAACATAACTGTTTTAATTGCCACCGTTTTACCGCCTGTATTTGGTCCCGTTATGACAATACCACGCACCTGCTCTCCTATATCAAACTGCAATGGCACTGCTGTATTTTTATCCATCAATGGATGTCTTGCATCCGCCATTTTAATTGTGCGTCCTGTGTTCACCGTAGGTTCTGCTGCCTCCATATCAATGCTTAATTTCCCTTTGGAAAATATAAAATCCAGTTTTTCTACCATAGCCAGATTTTCATTTAATATTGGAGCGGATGCGGACACAATTGCTGACAGCGTGTATAAAATGCGGTATACTTCGTTTTCCTCTTCTATTTTTAACAGTTCAAGTTCTTCATAATATTTTGCAACACCTGTGGGTTCAATAAAAAGCGTGCTGCCTGTGGCAGACTTTTCTATCACACTGCCGGACACCTTAAATTTATACTCCTTTTTCACCGGGAGACATATTCGTCCATTTCTAAGCGTATACCAGTTGTCCGCCATGCACTCCTTATGGGAACGCAGGATTTGCTCTGCCTTTTGCTTCATTTGTTCTTCACATTTTATCATTTCGCTTCGTATCTGCCCCAATTCCTTCGATGCGTAATCATCCACCATTCCATTCCTTATTTTAGCTGCTATTTCTTCACGCAGTTCCGAAATTAAATCCAGATTTTCCTCATAATAAGCCAGGGAATTATGATGCTGTTTCCCTCTTTCCAGATAATCCTTCATCCGTTTTACTGCCGCCAAAACCTTTTCTACCCGCTCTAGCTGATACGGTGTTAAGCAATCACCTTTTTGGGCAATCATTAAAATATCTTTTATTTCCGATATATTTTGTAGCGGCGGCGTCCCCGCCTGCTCAATCAGGTTTCGGGCATCTGTAGTATCCCTCAACTGCTTTTTTAACTCTGTTTCATCAAAAAATAAGGATATGTTCCTAATTTTTTCTTTTGCTGCGTCCGTAATTGCTAAACCACTCCATATTTCTCTAACCTTGTCAAATTCTATTTGTTTATCAATATTCATTTTGCTTGTCCTTTCACTCTGAAAATTTAATGCCGCCTTAACCAAAACATTGATTCCCATGAAATAAAAAGACCACAGATACCTTAAATACATTAAGATACTATGGTCTTTTCATCTTTATATGATTATCCAATAAAACAAAAATAGCATGACAGACGCCACACTAATATTATCTATAGAATATGCATACCACAATATTAAGCGATGTAAGGCGAACATGCTGACAACTTTGTTGCCAACAAATGGACAGACTTCTAGCACAAACTAAAAATCATCCCTTGCAATATTTATTTTGCAATTTTCTCCATTACAACCACACTTAACATGCAAAATCCTCCTAAGAATTTTTTGTAATTATACTTCATATCCTATGATTGGTCAATCCCCAATTACAAATTCCTGTTTATCGTAGGAAAGGACGCTTCCATGGTGGGTGATGGCGGACGCAGGAAAAGAGAGGTTATGGTTTCCACGAGAGACACACTTGCGTTCCAACTTCAACGTAGCGGTACATAAGAGGCTATCCTGCAAGCAGGCTACCCTCTAAGTACCGACGTTTTCAGACGGGTCTCTCTTAGGATAACCATAACCTCTCTTTTCCTGCTGTTCACTGATATAATCAAGCTACCATGGAAGCTGTTTTCTGACACAATATACAAGAATTTCTGCCCTGCGGGCGGCACGGCTGGCATTGTGCAACCGTTACTTTATCAATTTACAAGCGTTTTTTGATTCTTTTCGGTAGAAAAAGAGTGATTTGGTAAGGTTATATGTTCCAATAGAAACAAATGATGTGGTACAAAAAAAATTGAC